>Ga0209653_1000228_pt1 | contig 50239 bp, 47 predicted proteins | sample SaaInl6LU_22_DNA_FD_184644 | JGI IMG/M metagenome (GOLD analysis project Ga0209653, IMG submission 184644) | Marine microbial communities from expanding oxygen minimum zones in the Saanich Inlet - ESP_116LU_22_DNA (SPAdes) (version 2) | ecosystem: Environmental > Aquatic > Marine > Intertidal... | reverse complement strand
TTTTAACTGATTCTTTTAAATTTATATTAATTTTTGTCAATTTATTAATAATATTTTTAATTTTTTCATCTTTTTTCTTATTATTCTCCTCGTTTTCCTCATTTTCTTTATTTTCCTCATTTTTTATTTGAGATTCATCTAATTCTTTTATATATATATTTCCTTCTAAATTATAATTTCTCAATTTTCTTATTTCATTCTTTATATTTTGATAATAGTTTCTTTCTACTTCATTATCTATTATTTGAATATCTTTTTCTATTTTTTTATCTTCAGAATTGCCAATAATTTTTTTTACAGATGCATTTAAAGTTTTTTCTTTTCTATCTATTTCATCTATTAATATATTTGTCTTATCAATTAAGATATTATTTTTTTTAAGAATTAAAAAAATTTTCTTAATTTTATCATTCGATTCAGGTATTTTTTCATTTTTAATATTATTTTCATCTAATTCTATAACTTCGTCTGATTCATTATTTTTAATAGTTGATTTAGCTTGATTATATCTTGATATTAATTCTTTTTGATATTTATTTAGCCTATCAAAAAAAATACTAATATTTTTAATAGATTCTTTTACGATATTATTAATATTTATTACTTCTTGTATATTTTTATCATTTTTATTTTTCATTAATATATTTATTTTATCATTAGCATTTTGAATATCTTTTTTAATTTTATTATTTTCTTTTTCAATATTCTTTTCTTCTATGATAGAATCTTTTCCTATTTTTTCTGATTCTGATAATAATTTAGAAAGATATTTTTCTTCGTCTGTTTTAAAAAATGGATTTTTTAATACTGCTGTGTCTCCATTATTATTTTTTATATCCATATTTAATATCTATAATTATAAAAATTTTATTATAATGATTTAATAATCCATAGTAATAAGAATATTACAATTGGATAGCTTAATCTTAATAAAAATTCATTTGTATCTGTTAGAACATTTTCTTCTAAATATTTTGATATATAAAATGAACCAATTCTGTCTAGAGCAATTGCTAATAATATTACTAACGAGAATATAGCAAGTTTTATTACTTCTGTTCTCTTCATAGTCATTTTATCTAAGAATGAATATTCATAAACATTATTATAATATTTTTTCTTAGGAATTATTTGCTGTGCTTCAATTTGAGCTTGTTGAGCTTGTTGAGCTTGTTGAGCTTGCTGAGCTTGTTGAGCTTGTTGAGCTTGTTGAGCTTGTTGAGCTTGCATCATAATTTGTTGCTGCACTATAGCAGCTTGTTGGTTTTGCTGCATAGCTTGTTGGTTTTGTTGAACTTGTTGTATTTGTTGAGCTTTTGCCGGTTTATCATATTGTTCAGATAAATCATCATCCATGCTATTACCATATAATAGGTTTAATTCAGTCATATTCTATTATAAGATAATATTATTATGATAAAATTTTAATCTCTTTATTATAACAGATAATATGAATAATTTAGATAAAATATTTAATGGTATTGATACTTTTACATTATTAATGTATATTTCATTATTTCTATCAATTGCTATATTTTTATCAATAATTTTTGGTTGTACTTATAAAAAACGTTTTGAGAGCTTTGAAAATGAAAAAAGCACTTCATCGCCAGAATCAAAAAAAGCAAAATCTATAAAAAAATCGGATAATAAGTCAAAAGATAAAGAAGAAGAAGATGATGATGATGAATTATCTGTTGAAGAATTTAAAATAATAGAAAATTTACAATCTGGTAAAATGTCTGAAGTAGATTTAGAAAAACTTATTAAAGATAATAAAATAAGCACAGATTCTATTGAAAAAATGATAAAAAATGTGCAAACTGAAATGTTCAAAAATAAAAAAAAATAAATAATTAATCTTCCTCATCCTCCTCTTCTATTGTATATTCTAACTCTTTTTTTTTATATATATTAATGTTATCTCTTGATAATTCTTCGTCTTCTTCATCGGAATCATCATCTTCATCATTATTATATGTATAATCAATAAAATCCATATTATATAATGGATTTAATACAGATGTTTTTAAAATATTTTTTTGCGCAGGTTCATAATAATAAATAGCGAAAACAATATTATGATTAACTCCTTTAAAATCATATAATTCTCCATTTTCAATCTCAAATCTAAATGTTAATCTTGGTAATTTACCTATAGGGTGAAATTCTCGTAAAGGAATCTTTGTCATTTCCAATTTTTCATCATTATAACCAAAACTATTAATCCTGAATTTAGCAAGTCCTAAATTATATTTAGAATATGAAAGAGATCTATATAAATGTTCTTCTATTTCAGGGCATCTTAATATTATATATTTATATCCCATAAAATATACTATTCCAGGTGATATTATTATATTTCCGTTAGATTCTTTGTATATACTATGAAACATTTTTTTAAATTTTAAATCTTCTTTGTTATAATTATCTATGTATTTATATCGCATATCATTTAAATCTTTCTCTTTTTCTAATATATCAATTAATAAGTCAAAACCTAAAATATTATAAATTGTAGAACGATTCATATCTAATACAAATGCTTTTGATGTTGATGTAAATTGTACTAAATTTGTCTGTTCGGGCGGTGTCGTATATGCTTTTATACTTATATCATCCCCTATTTCTAATAAAATATTATTAAAAACATTAATAAAATTGACAAAAGTATAATCCCCTGGTGGTATTTCTATTAATTTAAATAAATCTGTATATGGAACATCTTCGTCGTCTTCATTTTTAACAATTTCTGTAAATCCTTCATTAATATATTTATCTGTTGTATCGGCAATATAATAGTAAAATTTATTGTTAAAATAATCAATATTATACATAGTACGAGGTATACTTGCATCTACAACTTCAAGACCTATAACATTTTTAAAAGGAACAGTAAAGTCTACACTATATATATTAGGTTGCTTATATTTTTCTCTATCACGATCTTTGCTGTCAATCAAAAAAGTATAACTTTGTTTTATACTATTAATTTTTAAATAATGAACATCTTCTATTGACATCGCTTTTATATTTCTATTATAAATGTAACTTTATATACTGTTATCGCTAAATTGTATAAAATTATTATAATTTATATTCTATTAATATAGTAAATAAATAAATACATTATTTAGAATGATAAACAATTTATATATTATAATTGCTCTAATAATTGTTATATTAGTTATAGCATATATTATTTATATTTTTAATTATGATACTTTTTTTAAAAAAAATATTACAGAAAAGTTTGTTGACGAAGGTATTGATCCATCTACACAAACAATAAGAAAAGATAATTGTACAACAGCTAATATGGGTCCGACAAATGTAAAATTAAGAAAATGTCGTGTATATAATACACGAAATATTGATCTCTGTAATAATAACGAAGAATTATTTAAATTAAGTGTAAATCAATTAAAAATATTACTTAAATTAGCATTATCGGATGTTAGTAATACTCAAAAAATCAATTATAATGGAGTAGAATATACCGCAATAGTAATTAAAAATGTTATTAATGATAAAAAAACATATGGTTTAAAAAATACTTGTAAATTTGAACCTAATAATTTATACGAAATTGAATCTATTGAAACAAATGAAGGAACAAATAATTATACAGAAACAAAAGATCCTATGATATATATAAACAATAGTTTTGTTAATGGAGAAGATGAAATTTATGGATGCCTTTTACCATTAAATCCAGAAGATATTATTGATGATGATGATGATGATGAATATAATGGTTTTATAAAACAAAATATAGTAGATAAATACGGACCAACAAATAAAAGATGTATAAATAATTTTATAATGGATGGAGATGAAAAAAAAGCTACAACAGATACTCCAATAATAAATATTAAATGTAAATCTGTTAATGATGGTTCTAAATGTCCTTCAGAATTTGATAATTACCATCAAATAAACGATTTTACAGCTTTTGAAAATGATTATAGTATAGATATAGAAAATGATACTATATTTATGAAAATAAATATTGATGGAAATGTATCGTACGTAAAATATAATGATAAAAAATTATCTAATGATATTAATACATCATCTCCTGAATTTATAAGTTATATTGATAATGTAAAAAAAGAATTTTTTACATTTAAATATACTAAATCAGAACCAGATAATACATCATTTCCTTATTTTGCTGCAACTAATAACATTACTAGAAATACTACTAATAATAAGAATGTAGTTTTAAAATCAGAAGTATCTTCATCTTATAAATTAATAGGTGGGAGAACAATTGATGATACCGATGCTACACCTCATAAAATTTTTGACAAAGATATAGAAAATGTAGGTTGGGAAACAAGACCAGAATCATATAATAAATATGTTGATACTTCATACAATGGTGAATTTTTAAAATGCGATTTGGGTTTAGATATTTATGTTAAAAATTTTGTAATACATCCTGTATCTGGTAAATCTTCAGAAGGACCAAAATTTTTCCGTTTATATGGAACTGATAATAAAGATGAATTCGATAGTTTAAAGCCTTTAAGAACTTTAGAAATACGTGATAATGATACTTTAGTTTCACCATCTTCATATAATGAAACTACAATAGATGATACACAATATTATTATTATGAATTTACTTCATTATCTGATAGTAACTTTATTAAATTTCCACAAGATACAGAATGTCATATATTTATGATAGGAGGTGGTGGAGGAGGCGGATATAATCATGGAGGAGGAGGCGGAGCAGGTGCATATTTATTATATGATGATGTTACAATTACATTTAATGCCAATACTAATTATAATATTAAAGTTGGTAGAGGTGGCGATGGAGCTACAAGTACTAGAAGCGCTGAAAATGGCGAAAGTTCAATTATAAAAAGAGGGGATATAGATATATTTATTGCAAGTGGTGGAGGTGGTGGAGGTAGTTCAACTACTGATAATAAGGGTTTAGATGGAGGATGTGGAGGAGGTGGTAATGGTTGGAGTGGTAATACTAGTTCTTTTGTAAAATATGATGGAGGCTTATCTGTTTCAAATGAAAAAGGAGCAAGTAATGGTTTTGCTGGTGGAAAAGGTTATAATGATCATCCAGGTAAAGTACTTGCTGGTGGGGGAGGAGGAGGAATTGGTGGCAAAGGATATTCTGGAGGTGTTTTTAATGGTTTGAAATTCACTATGTATTCTTATAGAGATAGAATAAAAAGAGTTCGAAATGGATATTGGCGTGGATATAATTATTATTCATGTTATTATAGAAATAGATGGTCGTGGTGGGGCGGAAGATATCATTTTACCCGTCAAAGAGTATGTTATAGAAGATATGGTCGTAGATGGATAACTTATTTTAGAAATATTTACGATGGAAGTAGTCCTAATTTTCCAGGACATTTCTCAGCAAATAATAGAATAATTGATGGATATAGAATAAAAGAAGGATATTCTGATATTGTTAATTATAGATGGGGTTCTGGTAAAGTTTTAGATAGATCTAATGATAATGTTATTGTAAATTTTAAAGGTTTTATCAAAGTGGATGATACAGGTGAATATAAATTTAAGTTAACTGTTGATGATGGAGGATATTTAAACATCAATAATCAAGTTTTAATTGGTAATAGAAAAGATAAAGCATGGAAAGATCAAGGAGATACATCATACGATTCTATATCAATAACATTAAATGCCGGGGATTATTATCCAATAGATATTTGGTTCTATGAAAATAAAGGGGGAGCAACAGTTATTTTACAATATTCATTTAAAAGAATTGGTACATCTTCATATACTGGTTTTTCTATATTTCCTAAAAATTTTTTATTTATTGACAATGAAGTTAATACTAGTGGATTAACAAATTCAGTATCAAGTAATGGAGGTAATGGAAAAGTTATAAATTTTACTGGAATTGAAGTAGGATATGGTGGAGGTGGTGCTGGCGGAGCAGGAGTTAATTATCAATGGGGAAAACACGGAGAAGGTGGAAGTGTTGTTATAGATAATAAAAAAATAATATTAGGTGGTAATTCAGCATTTTCTAGAGAAAATCAAGTTGGAGGAGATGCTGTCGCCAATACAGGTTCTGGTGGTGGTTCTGCAAAAGCAGAAAAAGGTGGTAAAGGAGCAGATGGTAAAGTTATTATAAGATGGAGAAAAGTTGCAACTACAACAGCACGAACATCAAGTTATAAACTTTTATATGAACAAAATGCTACAAATTTACCAGCAACTGTACCAACATCTGGTCTTACATATAATATAAGTAATGAACTTGTTCGTACATCGTATAGATATTATATATTATTAATACAATCTGATTGGAATAATAAAAAAGGTGCGTCAATTGCTGAATTAGTATTTAATGGATATGAATTTCCTAGTGGAAAAGCAATACCTAATTATGATCCAGAAATATATCTAACACCAATAACATTACCAAAAGATACTTATTCTTTTACTTTTGATAAAAATAATAAAATTAAAGAATATTATAATAATACATTATCTAAATTTACTTTTGCTAATAATTTCAGAAATGATATGCTAAGTATAGAAAGTATAATATTAGATAAATCAATTAAAAATATAGGATTACATACTGAAAAAGAGGAACAAAAAAATATTTGTGATAAATTAGAACAAAAATTAAAAGAAAATGGAATTTTTGAATCGACAAAAGCTTTGACTTTTGAAGAAATAAATACTATAACAGGAACAAGTTTAACAACAACTATTGTAAATAGAATATTAAGTAATGTAAATTTAACAACACTCTATTTTATGTATTATATAAATTATACTGGTCTTTTTAATAGTAAATTTTTAACTTCTAATGATGATTGTATTTATATTAAATTATTATAATTGAGTTTATACCTTTTACAAAAATAAATAATAAAAAGTTGTAAAAAAATATTATTTTTATAAAGTTTTTTGTCTCATTTTAAATCTTCAATAATATAAAATGATAAAAAGAATATATATTATTATTTCTTTAATACTAATTATATTATTTTTAGTATATTTTGTTTTTATATTTAATTATGATATCTTTTTAAAAAGAAATATTAAAGAAAATTTTTCAAATGATAATATAAATATTAAAAAAATTTATCAACTTTTAAATCCTGATAATGTTGATATAAAACAATCTGATAATAGTGGTCATTTTGATGTATCATTAATAACAAATACAACTAATATTTCCTCAGAATTAGAAGATAATACAATAGTTAGAAATAATTGTGCAATAAAAAATCAAGGCAGTATTAATGCAAAATTAAGAAAATGCAAAATATATTATACAAATGATACAGAATCATGTGATACTAATATAGAATTATATAAATTAAGTATTAATCAATTAAAAATATTATATGATTTAGCTTTGAATTCAGAAACGCAAAAAATTCTTTATAATGATATTGAATATACATATAATAATATATTAAAAGTTATAAATGATAAAAATACAAATAATGTAAATATATGTAAATTTGAACCTAAAAATTTATATGAAATAGATTCCATTCAAGAATACGATAAAACATATAAAATGTCTAAAAATCCTAAAAAATATATAAATGGAAATTTTGTTAACGAAGATGATGAAATGTTTGGTTGTTTACTACCATTAAATGGAACTGATTTAGATGCTTATGGAAATATTAGTGATTCTAAAATATCATTTTACGGAGATACTAATAAAAGATGTATATCCGATTCTGATACTAAACCTATTATTAATGTTACTTGTAAAGGAGTAAATGATGGTTCTGATTGTCCTTCTACAAATAATAAATACCATCAAATAAACGATTTTACATCTTTTGAAAATGATTATATTTTAGATATTCCAGAAAATACAATATTTATGAAAATAGCAAATGATGAAAATAATACTGTTTCATATGTTGAATATAATAGTACAACAAAAACATTAGATAATATTGTTACATATAATATAAATATAGTAGATAATTTATATACATTTAATTATATAAATCCTCGTCCACCACAAATAACTTATCCTACTTTCAAAGTTATTGGTTATAATACTCTAGTAAATGGTATAAAAGTTAGAACAGGCGTGTCATCAACATATTTAACAAAAACTGAAAAAACAAATGTTCGCAAATATCCTCCTAATAGTCTTAGTGCTAAAGAACAATCAACAATAATATCAGGACAACCATATGGAAATGGGGAATATACTATAAATTTTTCAACTCAGTTATGGACAGATGATTGGAAGATTATAAAATTATTTAATAACGTAATAGAAGGTGAAGCAGGTGGTCATTCTGGATTTAATAGATATGATAGAAATTCAGGTAATTCAATATACCCTATAAAAAATCTTGGTAATATTACTAATGAAACTGGTGAATGGATTAAGATAAAATTACCTGTAAATATATATTTATCATATATCAAAATATTTTTAAGAAGAGAAATTAAAAGTAGATCGCCCAGAACATATACTATTTATGGCAGTAATGATGATAGTAATTGGATTAAATTATTAACGGCGACAGATATTCAATATAATGATGAAAATATTCATATTAGTAATGTATTATCTGAAACAAATAGTTATAATTATTTTATTATAATTATAAATTCTATACAACCTGGTAATGATGGACTTTTTAATTTTGAAGAATTTGAATTATGGGGTATTGAAAATGATAATGTTTCAACAGATGTTAGTATGCCAATATATAATATTTTTGATAAAGATATATATAATGTAGGTTGGGAAACATATCCTGAAGTAATGACAACATATATACCTGGTTATCCTGGTGAATATTTTAAATGTGATTTAGGTATCGATATAATTCTTGAAAAATTTAAATTTTATCCTGTAACAAAGATTGATGGAGTATCTAATTCAAGTAAAGTAAAAAGAAGACCTAAAAAATTTCGTATATACGGAACAAATGATATTACTACATACGATAATATGGGAACTATTAAAAATATAATTATTACTGAAAATGGAATTAATAAAAATCCAAGTATTGTTAATAATTCAACAGATAATTATTATGAATTTAAAAATACAGGAATAAATAATTATATTAAATTTCCAGAAACTACAATTTGCGAAGTATTTATGATAGGTGGTGGTGGAGGAGGTGGATTTAATCATGGTGGAGGAGGCGGTGCTGGTGCATATATATTAGGAAATATAACATTTGAAGCAAATATTAATTATAATATTGTAGTTGGAAGAGGTGGAAGTGGTGCTATAAATAATATAGATGCTGTTAATGGAGGAGAATCTGTTATAATTAAAAATAATAGAAAAATATATACTGCAAGTGGTGGTGGAGGAGGTGGAATAGCTCCTATTAATATTGGAAAAATAGGAGGATGTGGTGGCGGAGGTAATGGATGGGATGGTAATACAAAAGGTACTAGATTACATAAAGGTGGAATAAATAATAATATTGGAATTGGTTTTGCAGGAGGAGATAGTTATCATAGTTTTGAAGATAGAATACTTTCAGGTGGAGGAGGAGGTGGGATAAGTGGAGTTGGAACTTCTGTTATAATGGAAGACTATACAAATGGATTGAGATATAAAACTTATCGTGGTACTGGTGCTCGTCCTGAAATTCCAGATTTTGGAGAATTATTTAACGATGAACCTCTTACTAGTAGTATTGTAAATAATATAGATTTTAATTGGGGAGGAGGACCTGTTTTTGATTCTGGATTATATGATCAAGTAATAATAAATTTTTACGGATATATAAAATTCCCAAAAACAAAAAAATATAGTTTTCATGCTTTTGTTGATGATGGAATATATTTAAAAATAAATGATAATGTTATATTAAATTCATGGGTTGAACAAGGACCCGCATATTTTAATACATCTTCAAGCTTGATTACATTTGAAGAGGATATATATTATAAATTTGATTTATGGTACTATGAAAATGGAGGAGGAGCTGCTTGTAGATTATTCTGGAATTCTCAGAATGCAACTATGGAAATAGTTCCTCCTAGTGTATTCTTTAGAAAAGGCACTAAAACTGGTGGAAATGGAGGACCAGGTAAAGTAATAAATATTAAAGGAATAGATGAAGTATATGGCGGGGGAGGAGGTGGTGGTGCTGGTGGTGTTGATAATTGGGGAGTACCTGGAATAGGAGGCGGAGCAATATTAAACGGAACATTTATAAAAGTTGGAGGAGATGGTGCTAATGAAAAAAGAGAAGGTGTTTTAGGAGGTAATGCTGTTATTAATACAGGTTCTGGTGGAGGTTCTGGTAAAGCAGCATTAGGTGGTAAAGGAGCTGATGGAGTAGTTATTATAAGGTGGGCACCTAAAATACAAACTAGTGATGTATCTAAATGGAATTTATTATATACTCATACAGGTATTGATATACCTTTATTAGAGGATGGTTATCAAGTTGCAATAAATCAACCTAAAAATGCGATAACATCTTATAGATATTATATGTTAGTTGTAAATTCAAATTATGAAAATTCATTAGGAACTGCTATTGCTGAATTAGAATTTAAAGGGTATCAACATAATCATACTGAAATAGTACCACAATATATAACATCTATTTATCTATCGCCAAAAGTTTTAAATAAAGAAGTATATTCTTTTATATTTGATAATAATAAAATAAAAGATTTTATTATTAATAATATTAATAAATTTACTCTAAATAATAATTTTAAAAATATATCTAGTAACAATTTAATTGTAGATAAATCAATTAGAAATATTGGAAATATTACAGATAGAGAAAATTATTCTAAAATATGTGACATAATAGGAGATTCAACAAATGAAGTATTATCATTATCAATTGAAGAAATAGATATTAAAGTAAATGAATATAATACTGCAAATAGAACGGGATATAAAGGTTTATCTTATTATAAAAATGAAATATTAAGTACAATAAATATGAATGATATGAGTTTTATATATTATGATAAATATACAGGTCTATTTAATAATAAATTTATGACATCTAACGACGATTGTATTTATATAAAATTATTATAAATAAAAAAATATGTATATATAGAACTATGCAAGACAAATGTTCTTTGGATACATTAAATAATACATCAGTATATACAATATTATTATTATTAATTTTATTATTAACAATAATGTATTATTATCATGTAATTATAAAAAACAAGGATATATTTAGTCAGGAAGTGATGTCGAATTAGCATTTAATGTAAATGTCATTTTTTTATTAATATTATTGGTATTTTTTTTAATATGATTAGAATTATCAATAATATATCTAGTTATAACATCAGTATTATAAGGAAATGAATATATTTTAAATAGGTTTTTTAAATTATATAATAAGATAGTTTTTATTACAATATAGCAAAAAACATTTGATCGCTCGTTCCATATTTTATCTTTATATGTTTCTTGTAAATTAAAAATAGTATTTGAATTTTTAATAGAATGATTAATCTCGCTTTGTAAAATCTTTTTAAATGATTTTTTTTCATATAGAGATACAAATATACTATTATAAATAAGTGCCCATAATTCAATCACACCTTCATTTGGAATTAATTGACAATCTTTAGATATATTAAAATGTTCTTTTAAATCTGCTATGTTTTTTTGAGACCAATTATCATTTTGTATTGATTTGACATGATGTAATATTTCATGAATCATTACTTTTTCATGTTCTTCTTTTCTAACTATATATACATCATTTGAATTAATATATGTATAAGCGCTATTAATATGTTTTGAAGTTAATAAACCTTTTTTAGGAATTATTTTTTTATATGGAGAATATATTAATTTAATATCAAAATGTTTTTGAATTTTATATATATCTATAATTATTTCACACCTTTTTAAAGTCTCTTTTATAAATGATAAATCAATATTTCTTTTATATATTACATATAATGTAATATTTTTAGTTTTAAATAAATACATCTTATTTGGTGTATTAAAATATTTAAGAATAAAACTGTAAGAAAATAGTGTATTTTGAGTGCTTTTTAATTGATTAATTAAAGTACTATTAATTTCATCTGGTACTAAATTATATTTTTTAGAATATATATCATATGATACATTATTATATATAAATTTAACATTTTTATATATATTTTCAATATATGTATTTTTCATACTATTCTATTATATATCAGCGGTATTAAAAAATTGCTTGCATTCTTTGATAATAGTTGTTAAATATTTTTTATTTTTTAAATTTACTATAATATCTATAGTGTTGTCATAACGAATTTTATATGTATATTTTATTTCATCATTTATTTCATCATTATATTTATTTAACCATAATAAAGATTTTGTAATAAATTTATCACAAACTATATTATTTATATCATTCATTAATTTAATTATATTTTTATCTTTTACCCATATCATTTTAATATGATCATAAAATTCCCAAATATTATTACCTATATATCTATATTTATCTTTTAATATATAATGTATTACTAAAGCTATCTCAGTATGATGTTGAAATGATACACAATTATCTATTAAAATATCTAAATCCATTTATTTTTGTCTTTAAATATATTATAATAATATTTATTTATATATAAAAGAGACTGTGTTATCTTATGAATGATAAATTAGAAATTTTAAAATCAATTATTGATATTAATACAATATTATTACATAAGAGATGTATTTTTATGACAAAAAATCAGTATAATAATGGTGTTCATCTTAATAAAAAAATATATACTAATGTTTCAATAGTCAAAGATATTAAAAAACATATTATAGATCATATTAAGTCAGTAGCAAAAGATGCTCCTTATAATAAAGTTCCACGCCCAATTTATGTAATGATATCTAAGAAATTAGAATATGACGAATCAGATTCTATAATATTTGGAAAATGTTATAATGAAATTGGTGCATATTCAAAAGGAGAAATTACTTATGCTGAAATAGCAAAATCAATTAAAGATAATAAAACAACAGTAAAAGGTTATAATACTAGTTGTTTTTATGATAATAAAGAAAAAATGGAAAATATGAAATTTATTTACGATAATATTGAAAATGATATTGATAAATTAAAAGAATCTTCATTATCATCATATAAATTTAAAAAAAAATATGAAGTTATAATATCTATACCAAATTTAAATAAAGATAAGAAATTTTTTTCATCTTATTATGATTTTTATCAACAAAATCAATTTATGAATTTAATAGTAAATAAGCATAATTTTTTAAATATTATAAAAATCGACAAAGAAATACCGCCGATATTTAAGAAAATATTAAAAGATCCTAAGAAATATGATAATTTTGTAGCATATTATAACATGAAAAATGATAAAAATTATCCACTCTATAATGATTTAACATCTATATGTTATGATTTAGGTTGTAATTCTGATGTTGGTGAAGATTTACAAGAAATTATACCAAAATTATCAGATAATTATGATGATCTTGTAAATAATGCTAAAGCAAAAGCACCTTATTTTCCTACAAAATGTTTGAGAGCATCAAATTATAAAAAACATATGATTGATGATTCGTCAAATGATTATAGTAGCGGACTTAAAGATAAATTATTCGAAGGTGTCAAAGATTATAAAGATAATTTAGAGAAACTTAAGAAAGGCGAGAACCCGGATAAACAATCTGGTGACAATATTGTAGATGTTCTTAAAAATGTAGCATTTAAATATAGAAATGAAAAATATAATAATAAAGATAATGAAGATTATTCAGAAGATTATAATAGAAAAATATTATCTGAATTAGCATTTCGTAATAATACTGTTCCCGGAGTTCAAGAAATAATATTTTCAGTATTTCAGGTAAATGATACTTTTGCTGAATTAAATAATGTAACTTCTATTATGCCATGGGGTAATATTTTACTTAAAAAAGATAATGTTTTAATTGAAGGAGACAATTATGATATTGAGAATTTTCCAATAAAATCTTTTAACAAACAATATATGATTAAAATGCTTAATAATAAAATTTGTCTTTTAAATAATAACAGTCTAGTTAGAGTTTTAATAGATGTTGATTTTAGTGATTATAATAATAGAACTTTAATAATTGAAAATGGTATTTTAACTGTTTATGGTTTTGATTCTAATAAAAACAAAGATAATAGATATAATAAATCAATAATTACAAATAAAAATTTTAAATCGCCTGTTTCATTAATTGTAGAAAATAATGGTGCTATTAATGTATATGATAATGGTTTTACTATAGTAGGTTCATTATAATAATGAAAAAATGATATATGATATATCAATATATTAATATATGTAATGAATTATTATTCAGACGAAGATGATATTGAGAATTTAGAAGAAAATAAGGTATTTACGATAGATAATTCTATTATTGATAAAAAAGATGATAATACTATATTGTGTAAAATAAATTTTATTGATATTGTATCAAATTCAACTTCATGGTGTTATAATAGAAAAATATATGAAGAGAAGGTAAATGAATTATTCAACGAATTACAATATTTTTATGATATTCCTTATATCCTTCACGGTATATACGATGATACAAAAGAAGAGAAGAAAATTTTAATTTTAGATGGACAACATCGTATTAATGCTATAAATAATTTTATAGTTAAAAAAAATATTGAAATATCGCAAAATACTTATGTATGGATTTGGCTTTATAAAATAGAAAATAGCGAATCTATAAATGTTGATAAGGCTATTTCTATATTTAGAAAAATCAATAATAATAGGCTTTTAGACGATGAAGATTTACCAGATGAGTTTATGATATGTATTATTAATGAAATATGTAAAGTTCCTTTATTTAAGAAATGCATAGGACAGAAAGCTACTAATAATACTTGCAGGTCTCCTATGATACATAAAAAAGAGTTAAATGAAGCATTAAATGTCTATAAAAAAGAGCTACATAATAAACGAATTGATATAATAATTAAACATATTATTCAAATGAATGATGTTCTTGCAGAAAAATCTTTTGAAGAATTATATGAACCGCGTTATAGAAAATCAGAGGTAAAACGTTATGAAAAGGCTAAAGAAATAGGTTTTTATCTTAACCTTAAAAACTCTAAATATTCTATATTGGAATGGATTAAAGAAATTATTTAATTTTATTTATACTTTGAAGAATCTATAATAATACAAATTGTTCTATCTTTCATGTCACTAAATATCTTATTATCTTCTTTGTCAGTATCATTAAAGATATCTAATTCGTGATTATAATCTATGATAAGATTTAAAAATTCTGTTAGTTTTGGTAAAATACTTTTATTTTTCTTATCAATATTGCATAATTCTATTTCATTATCGTCAATAATAATTCTAAAATTGAAAGCTATGTCTTTTGTAGCTTTTGGAATAATATCTTTATCTAATTTATTACACCATTCACCCTTTTCATTTTTTACTAAACAGAACTTAGACTTGTTGCTAGTTTTTTTTATGTTTTTATTTTTAATATCATTATAAATAAGTCTACCAAATTCTTCCATCATTAACTGTAAGTTATTTTTGTTAGGATTAATTACATTATTTGATAATTGTTGCATATTATAATTTTGATAGGCTAGTGGATGAACATTAGGGTTGCTTTGAAATATGTAGGTATTGTTAATAATATTGTTAGTATTATTATTGTTTATTGTAATATTATTGTTATTAGTTATAATATTATTAGTAATATTATTATTAATAATTGATGTATTATCTATATCTTCTTCTTTACATATTTTAAGATGTCTTAATTTATTTGATGTTGTTGAAAATACTTTATTACATTTTTGACATTTATAAGGATTTATATTACCTTTACATGTTTCATAATGTCTTTTTAGATTCCCTTTTGTTGAAAAAATTTTATTACATTCTTTGCATTTATTTGTATAATTTTTAATATTATTTTCTTCTTTAATTTCTTGTAATGAACATCTATGTTTAATATCAGAATGTAAAGTAATATTATATTTTTTATTGGATATATAATCACAATAATTACATTTATACATCTTTTATATTATATATTATATATATTAAAAATCTTTATAAGGATTTATTATTGATAAATTATGATTTATTATTGAATTACTTAAAAAACATTATAATTATAATAGCATTTACGATAACAAATAAATACTATATTATACATCATTTAACATTATCATAATTAAATCTTTATGAAGATTTTAAGATATTATATAAAATATTATTTATGATAAGAGTTTATAATAATATATTATAATTATATATATCATTATGATAAGTAATATAAGGATTCAAAATTGATAAAAAAGTTTGTATAACATAGATTCATATTTGATAAATTAACATTATTTTTAGATTATATTTATTATTTTTATTATTATAATGGTATATATATATTATATTATATTTATTATATTTTTAATATTATTTACTTACTATAATGATAAGTATAAGTACTAATGATAATACTATAAAAAAGATTCAATAATGATAAAAAGTGTTAAAAATACTATAAGAGATTCAATATTGATATATTGATATGGTAAGTTTATCATTATATTTTTTATTACATAATTTATATATTTTTACTTACTATAATGGTAAGTTATAAATAATTATCTATATATTTTACTTACGGTAATCTTTACCCTTGCGGGGGGGGGAAATTTTTTGCAATATATTTTTCTTAAAATTTTTTTTGTTTTAGAATTAAGTTTGAAATAAAACCAGAGTTTCAAATAACCTGTAAAATTCTATATTTATTTTAAATTTGTAATAATCCTTACTATAATGGTATAATTAGAAAAAATAACCATATTTAATATTGTAAAGACCATAAAATACTAAAAAGAGTACATAATTTTATTTTTTTTGAAATTTTAGAGAAGTTTAATATATTATACAAATTATTTAAATTATGTACTATTTTTAAAGTATCTTAAAATTAATTTTATATATTTTATATATCATAAATAGATAAAGCATATACCTATGACTACAAATAATGAATGGAATATATTAGATCTTTATTTTCAAAATCATAAATATCCATTTACAAGCCACCATTTAGATAGTTACAGAGAATTTATCAAAACTCATATACCAAATATAATCAAAGAATACAATCCTATTACTATGATTAAATATGATGATAAAAATAATGTTATAATGAGAGTTGATATTTTTATTGGAGGTGAAAATAGCGACGAAATATTTATTGATAGACCTATAACATATGAAAATGGAACACCTAAATTAATTACACCAAATGATGCTAGACTTAAAAATCTTACATATGAGACACATATTTTTACTAATGTATTAATTAGAATTACACACGATGGCAATAAGGTTATTAATAAAACCTTTAAAAATGTTGCTATTGGAAGTATACCTATTATGCTTCATAGTGATATATGCTTATTAAATAATCAGGGTTCAGAAATTCTTCGTAAATTAGGAGAATGTGTGTATGATACTGGTGGATATTTTATAATAGATGGAAAAGAGAAAGTTATAATAGCCCAGGAAAAGATTGTTACTAATAGGCTTTTTATTACAAAAATAAAAGATGATCAGACATTTAGTTATAAAGGTTCAATACGTTGTATAGCAGATAATAATACTCTTGAACCTAAATCAGTTGAATTTTATTTAGTAAAGAACCCTATTTTACCTGATGAAATGGATGTAATACAAGATTTTAGAAAATCTAAAAATGCTATTTATGTTTCATTACCATCTTTTACTGGCAAGATACCTTTATTTATATTATTTAGAGCACTTGGTATTGAAAGTGATAAGGAAATATGTAATAGAATTTTTGGAGATGATAATAATAAGATTGAAAAAACCTTCTTTGAAAATTTTATAAGATCTTCTGTTATAAATTCATATTATGATAATGACGGAAAAACATATAATATATATACACAAGAAGAAGCATTAAATTATCTCAAATTTCGTGTTAGATATGGAACATTAGATCACGTAAGATCAGTATTAAGTATGGAAGTTTTTCCAAATATAGATCTTTTTGAAAATAAAGGTAAATACCTTGCTTATTTAACAAATCAATTTGTTAAAACTGTATTAGATATTTATCCATTAAGCGACCGTGACAGCTATTTATATAAAAGAGTTGATATTAGTGGATTTTTACTTGCTGAATTATTTCATGAATCTTATGTAAAATTAAGAGATTCTATACGTAATACTATGGATAATATGTATTATTATGGGTCTTGGAGACAATTACAAGATTATGATAATTTTGTTACAGATAATAATATTAATAAACTTATTCCGCCTATGGTGTTAACTGAAACATTTGCTAAATCACTTAAAGGAAGATGGGGTTTAGCATCTTCTGAAGATCCTGAATTAGGAAAAGTTCAAGATTTGTCCCGTATTAGTTATATAGGTTTTATGTCTCATCTTCGTCGTGTAAATATGCCATTAGATAGAAGCATTAAATTAACAAGTCCTCATCGCCTTCATTCTCAACAATTTGGTATGATGTGTCCTTTTGAAAGTCCTGACGGGGCATCTATTGGATATCTTAAAAATCTTGCTTTATTAACAAAAATAACAGCAGGAACAAGCTTAATAGATATTAAAAATTGTTTAATTGATATTGGTGTAATATTATTAGAAAATACTAATATTTTTCCAAATAGAGATATTACAAAAGTATTATTAAATGGTTCTTGGGTTGGAGTAACAGGCGAACCAGTATTAATTACAAGATTATTAAAAGCATATCGTAGAAATGGTTTTATAAATATTCTTATTTCAATATCTTGGAATATTAAACATAATGAAATACGTATATTTACAGAAGCTGGAAGACCATGTAGACCATTATTAATACTTAAAAGAGATAAAAATGGTAATAATATTGCAAATGCTCTTATAAATAAGGAAGAAAACTGGTTTGATTATATAAGTGGTTCTACTATAAAATTAGCACCAGAAGATAAATCAGACGAATATTATTATAAAAATTCTTATATAGACCCTTTTTCAATTATAAAAGATATTGATAATGCTGAAGGATTACTTAAAATACTTGAAAAAAATGCTGCAACAATTGAATATTTGGATAATGAAGAAATTGATAATTCTTTAATAGCTATGAATGAAAAAGATATTACGCCTTATCATACACATTTGGAAATACATCCATCTACTATGATGAGTGTTGTAAGTGCTAATATTCCATTAGCAAATCATAATCAGGCAGCGAGAAATGTTTTCCATGCAGCACAAAGTAAACAAGCTATTGGAATGTATGCTACAAATTTTAATAATCGTTTTGATACTATGAGTTATGTTTTACATACTGGTCAACGTCCTATAATAAATACCCGCTTAGCAGAATATACATCTAGCGACAGTATGCCTAATGGATTTAATACAGTAGTTGCAATTATGACATATACAGGTTTTAATCAAGAAGATAGTATAATGATTAACAAAGGAAGTTTAATGCGTGGTCTTAATCATTTATCATATTATAAATCTGTTACAGCTACTTCTAAAATAGTATCTCAAAATGAACGTATTATATTTGGAAATCCAATTAAATATAAAGAAAATGGTATAAATGTTGCTAATATTAAACACGCTGACTATTCTTTATTAGATGATGAAGGATTTGTTAAACCAGGTGCTTATATTCCAAAAGGCAAAGTAGCTGTAATAGCTGGTATGTTAAATGTTAAAGAAATATATAAACAGGTTAAAAAGGGGGTTTTTATTGAACAAGTAAAAGAAACTATATATTCAGATGTATCAATAACAACAGATAATTCATTATTTGGAATTATTGATAAAGTATATAAATCAAATAAATTATCTAGTAGCGATTCAATAATATTTAAGGTTAGATTTTTAAAAATTAAAAAACCAGAATTTGGAGATAAACATTGCTCTCGTCATGGACAAAAAGGTGTAATAGGTATGATTATTCCAGAAGAAAATATGCCTTTTACAAAAGATGGAGTGCGTCCTGATATTATTATAAATCCACATGCTATTCCATCGCGTATGACAATAGGACATTTAGTAGAATGTGTATTTTCTAAATTATGTTGTGTTGAAGGTATGTTAGGTGATGGAACAGTTTTTTTACCATTAGATGATAATAAAATTTATAAAGGCTTAGAAGACAGAGGTTTTAATAGTCATGGTAATGAAATAATGTATAATGGATTTACCGGTCGCATGATTAATTGTGAGATATTTATTGGACCTACATATTATTTTAGATTAAAACATATGGTTGCAGAAAAAATGCATTCTCGTTCTATAGGACCCAAAATGTTATTAACTCGTCAACCAACAGAAGGAAGAAGAAAGGCAGGAGGTCTTCGTATAGGTGAGATGGAAAGAGATAGTATTTTAAGTCACGGAACATCATTATTTATGAAAGAAAGTATGATGGAACGTTCTGATAAATTTAGTTGGGCTATTTGTAGAAGATGTGGTGTGATAGCTATTTATAATCCTTCAAAATCCATAAGAGAATGTAAAAATTGCGATAAAGACGAATTAGCAATTGTAGAAACACCTTATGCTTTTAAATTACTTATTCAGGAATTAGAAGCTATGGGTATTCAAACAAGATTTAATGTTGATAGAGTAAATATGCCTTTAAATCAATTAGAAATAAATAGAGAAGATGATAATGAAATATCTATTGAAGATGAAGAATTAGAATTTATAGATGATGAGAATGAAATTGTTGAAAGAACATGGGATGAACCATATGATGAAAGTTTTATAAATGATGATGATGGTGTATTTGAACAACAAGGAGGCGAAGAGAAAGAAGAAAGAGGTCAAGAAGGAGGAGAAGAGGAAGAAGGAGGAGGAAGAGGAGAGGAAGAAGGAGGAGGAGATGATGATGATGATGATGATGAAGATGAAGATGAAGATGAAGATGAAGAAGGAGGAGGACAACAAGGAAGAGGACAACAAGGAGGAGAAGAACAATTTGAAGGTGAAGAAGGAGGACAACAAGGAGGAGATGATGATGATGACGACGATGATGATGACGATGATGACGATGATGATGATGAAGAGGAATAAATATTAAATATTTTTTATTATATTTTTTATATATTACAAAATAGATAGAGGAGAATATATAAGAGATATGGATATTATAGGTACAATAATATATATAGTTTTATTTATAATATTTGTAGGAGCTGCTGGTATTATTATATATGTTGGGCAAGATTATTTTAATTATAAATCTGATTCTACATATAGAATAAGTACTGCTATAAATAATACAAATGATACTAATCAAAAAATAGTTGATACAACAATTGATTTAACAGATAAAATAAATTATTCTTCATCAAATATGAGTAATATAATGTTATCGTTAAAAGATTCTGTATCTAATAATAATGTTAAAATTAATACAATTAAAGATGATAATAATGCTATAAATTCAAATATTAGTTCATTTGATGCAAATTTAAAAAGATATTTTAATTTTTATGATGGTGATAATAATATAGGAACTGTTTCAGAAACTGATAATAATAATAAAATATATAATTATTTATTTTCAGCTAATGATTCTAAGAAATTAGAATTAATAAATTCAACAACAGCAATTGCCGGTATGACTATTAAAACAACAGATGATAATAATTCATTTAAAATATGTGATGGTAATAACGCTGATAATTGTATTAATATGAAAAATAATCTTGGTAATTTTATAATATCACCAAGTAATGTGAATACAAGCAATATTCAATTTAAAAGTAATAATGATAACTCTATTCCAGCCCTTAATATAGATTTACAAAATAGAGTAACATATTTTAATGGTAATATAACTGAATCATCTATGTATGTAAATGACTCAGGTGTATATGTTAAAAATCCTATAAATACATTAAATGTTGATAATGTTACTATTGCAGTTAATGCTGCATCAGAAGCATTAGATGCTTCTACAAATGCATTAACTGCAAAAAATATTACAATTACTGAAGTAAATAATGCTAATGCAAGTGGTGTTTCAGAAGCAGATAAAACAGCTGCTACAATAAGTGCTAAAATAGCAACTGATAATGCTGAATTATTATCTTTTAAAGCATATTCTGCAGCATTAAAAGCATTAGAAGCCGCAACAGCAGAAGAAACAATAAATTCAACATCACAATCAGCTATAAATGCAAGAAGTTCGGCAACAGCAGCAACTACATCAGCATCATCAGCAAGAACTTATGCAATAGAAGCAAGAACAAAATTTAATACTATTCCTTCTACTTAGTTCTGTTTAATATTTTGTTATTTAACTAAATATAATTTATTAGATTAAGATAGATAAATATATAAAAATGAATAATTATAAAATGTTATTAGTTGCATTTATAATATTTATAATGTTATTTAACATATATATATTATATTTTAATAAATCAAATATTGCTATATTTAATATATTTATAGCTTTAATAATATTATTTAATGTTTATTATTGGTTATATTATAGAAAAAATGTACTAGCAAATTATGAAAAATTTAATAATATTGTAAAAGACGTAGACGAACCACTTGATCTACCGCTTTGCAATTCATCATTTTGTACTACAACAAATGATAAATTAATCAAAAAAGGCGATGGTGATTTTAATTATCATGTGAATTTTTATAAGAGAGATCTTGTAAATAGTTATGGTTCTTATAAAGATATAATGAGTAATCAACCATTATTAGCTTATAATTGTCTTAAAATAGCACCATATGATTTTTTAGCTACTTTATTTCAAAATAAAGATACATCTTTTTATGGTTATAAATATTCGACTTTTAATAATAGTAATGATGCACAAATAATCGAATATATTATATCAGAATTATTAAAATTTAAAAATGAGATTGTAAATAACGATATTAGTAAAATAAAAGGACCTGTTTATGTAATTATATCACAAGCACCGTATTTGAGATTTAATGGTAATATTATAGAAGCAACAGATTTTAATACAGGAAATAGATTTGGATATTATAAGGAAACAACTTCTGATAGTAAAAGTTCATTTAATGATGGTAAAAATTTATATACACAAATATTACTATTATTTCCATCTTATAAAACTCAAAAAATAAATAATGTATTTAAACACACCTTTGTAGGTAATGATAGTTATAGATTATATAATTTTATAGAGAGATTTAAAATTTATAAATCTGATTATAAATTATGTTTTTTAAAATGTATTAATAGTAATAATTTAAATTGCGGATGTCTTAATGCAACTATATTTGACAATAATAATACTATTAGTAAATTAAATCAAGCAAAAAGAGAATTTGAATTTGATACAACCGATGAAAATAATATAAATGGTCCAGAAGGAGTAAATGGTTATAAATCTGTATGTTTATCTGCAAATAAAAATACAGAAGGAAAGAGATTACCTGAAAATTATTCAACTATGTACTTTTTAAATCCTTATAATTCTCAATTAAATAAACTTATACTTAATCATCTTCAATAAAAGCTATTTTCTTTGGAGTGTTATTTTCAATAGGAAGCTTTCTACATTCTTCAACTTTATTCCAAAATTCATCAATTTTAGGTAATATATTTTCCCATTCTTTTTTATTAAAATTAACTCTTTGAATATTCATATTAATTAATTTCCAATAAATTATTTTCGGTTTTTTTGTTTCTTTAGAAATTTTTTCTTGAATATTATCATATATATCTTGATAATTATTTAAATCGTCGCTATATAAATATTCATACTCTGTTTTACCACCATTAATTCCAATATTATATTCTGCGATTATACCAAATATATCGTCTGAATTTTCTATTATATTTTCTTTAAATTCTTCTTCAGAAGAATATGTTTTAAATTCACATTCAATATAGTCGCACTCTTCTAATTCACAAACAGCTAATTGCCCCTGAATTTGCATTTTATATTTAGGAGGTATAAAACCATCTATTATTTTTCTACTATAAGGACATTTAATTTCAATCATTACACCAATATCTGATATTCCATCAGGTGATGCACCAAAATGTTTGTTATATTTATCACATAATAAACCAAATTCATTTATATTAATATTACCATATTTTTTAGAATAACAACGTTCTGCCATAGATTCAAACATAGTTCCCCATTTAAGAGCTTTAATAGCATTATAATCTGTATTATCAATAACTACATTTGCCTTTTTTTTAGCAAGAGCAAGGCTTGTCGAATTACCTTTTACAGCATCGTATACATCGCTTGCGGTTAGTCTATTCTTGCGTGCTTCTAGCCATTCAATCGTTCGTTGTTTAATATATGGTATTTTTTTAAGTTCTTTTAGAGTCTTTCTAAATTTTTTAATGGTTTTTATACGATGAATGATGTCATCAATAACAATTTCAATATTATTGTCTTTCATTTGTTTTTTTATATCATACGCAAAATTATCAAAAATAATAGCATCGTCAATCTTTTTAAATTTATTATTAAAATACTTAATAATATATAGATCAATATAATTCATTCTTCTACATTTAATTGTATTGTTGTAAATTCTTATATGCCTTTGAATTTTTGTATTTTCTGTCAAGTTCTGTATTAATCGCATTTAGTTGCTTTTTGCTAAAATAATCTAATTTTTCAGGATCAGAAACAATCATTTTCTTTTTTTCTGTCTTTAAAATATACATTTCTTCAATCTCTTTTATTTTTTTATTAATAATTGTTTCAAAACATTCGTTGATATTCTCGTGATTCATATAATATTATATATCAATACTTATAATATTATATCATTTTTTATTGTTGTATAGAATTTTGACTTCTTATAACATAATAAATATAAAAACCAAAGAAATTCTTTGCAAACAAGTCTAATATATTTATCATATTATTTTTTGAAACATCACCTGTCATCGCAGCTATACCATATAAAGACCATATGAATGCAAATATATAAAATACTGTAAATTCTTTAGAAGAAATAGTGTATTCCTTGTAGATAATATAGAAATATATTCCAAAAAATATAAATCCTATAAAAACTGCTAGAGAATTATTGATAACATTCGTTTCTCCTAAGTATCCGCATAACAACATAAATAGATTGAGTATAATAATTACAATTATATTATTGTAATTTTCTATAATAAATTCTTTAAAAGTAAAAGGTTTTTCATTATTTAAAATTGTTTGTTTATATTTTAAGAAAGTTATAATTGTAATTAACATTATTGGTGTGGTAATAAACCAGTCATAATATCTTATAGTTACCATTTTATTTAATGATGTTTTTATCATAGTTCTTAAGAAAAAAATATAAAAAAACAATTCTACAAATTGAACAATTGTTTCAATAGCAAGAATATCATAAAGTATTTTATGTTTTTCTTCTAATTCTATGAAAAAACCATGTATACCTACAAATAATGCTATTATTTGCACAACTATACTAAAATATGTAGTAATTTCAACATTCATTTATTTTTACTAAATATAAAAATTAAAATCAAATAAAAAGCATTTCAAATAATTTTTATACTATTTGTAAAACAATTATCTGAACAATAATCTGTAAATAAGTTTTTAGTAACAAAAGTTATTTTACAATTTTTACATTTTATTAAAAAACCTTCTGCATTTTTTTTTGATTGTTTATAACATTTATAAGAACAAACAATATTATTGTTTTTTGGAAAATTACTATTACAAACATTACATTTAGAAAATACCTGATTAATACCAATATAAGAAGGTTGTGTTATAGAATCCTTATCATTCATAATAAATGAAGTAGTTTTAATTAAATTTTTTTTAGTATCAATATAATTTATATTTGCAATAGAATGCCTTTTTATAATTACTTTGTTATCTTTGTTATCTTTGTTATCTTTGTTATCTTTGTCAATAGTAAATAAATTTTTATAAGAATGGTATTGATTTAACATATTATTATTATATTATAATAATATAATATATCAATTTTTTATATTAAGAAGAGTACATAATTTTAAAATTTATAAATAATATTAAATTTTTATAAAATTTCAAAAAAATAAAATTATGTACTCTTCCTATTCTTTAATTTCTTTAATATCAATATTAAAATTATTAATATCAATATATTGATATGATGATTTACCATATGCCCTAGATATACCTGTATCAGCAAACCATGTAGTACCATTTAATAATGCCACATTTTCTACAGTATTATGTCCTATAAACATATATATACATTCTATTTCATTAAGTGTATATATATTATCTTCTTTTGTATCTAACTCTCTATTCCATAAAATACTATTATTATCTATAAACATTTTTTCAAATAAAATCATATCATGTATATTATTCATTTCACCTAACATATATTTTTTCCATACAGTATTAACATATGCGATGTCTTTATTATATGATTTCAAAAAATCTAAATGGCATTTTTTTAATCCTGCGTGACAAAAGAATAATTTGCCTATTTTTAGTACAACAGGTCTTTTAGAAAGAATTGTTGATAATTTACCATTAGGAAGATAATCATTTTTACGATTTTCTTTATTACTTTTATTAGACACGTACGAAAAATTACCTTGTGTGTTCATTAACTCATGGTTACCAATTAAAGATATAACACGTCCTCCTTTTGAAATAGCAATATTATCTAATGTATTTGTAAAATATAACATATCAGTATCTTCGAGGACTTCCCAATTATTAACAGTATTTGTTCTATTTGCACTATCAATTTGGTCACCTAATTGTACTATAATAGTATTCGGAGGTTGAGCAATCCATTCTAAATTATTATTAATAATTTTAGCATCAATAAGAATATTTTTAAATCTTTTTAAATCTCCATGAATATCTCCTATAACAATAATTCTATTACACTCTGGATATTCATAATGACAATCATTATACATTTCTCTACTCTTCGTATTTATATAATATTTAATTTTTATTATTTATATATAAAATGCATATAAATATAAATATATTTAATATAATTAATAATGGAAGAAGAGTTTAATAAGATTGTTGATATTGTTAATAATAATAAAAATAATACAGAATTAGGAATTACAACTACAAATATGGTAGATTTATATAAATTTTATAAACAGGCTACAATAGGTGATTGTAATATTCCCGAACCTTCATTTATTTATTTTGAAGCAAAAACTAAATGGTCTGCGTGGAATAGTATTAAAGGTATGTCAAAAGAAGAAGCTATGAAAAAATATTGTGATGTGTATCATTCAATAGTTTAAGGTTTATTATCTTCTCCTTGTGATGATTCCATATATTTTTTTATATATTTTTCTGTTTTATCAATATTTTTACCATATTTATTTTTAATAAATTCTTTTTTAATAACATCTGTATCATTTGCTGAATATTTATCAATAAAATATTTTAAAAATTTATAATATAAAACACCTCTTAAATCATAATAAATCCATATTATAGATACATATATATAATTAATAAAAGATATTATATCTTTATAATATCCAAGATATATTACATATAATATTATAATTATAGTAAAAAATATAATTAATTGAACATAAATATCAAAACCTTTTAAAATATTATTAAAATCTTTAATATATGCTTCAAAAAAATTTTGTTTTTTTTCTGATTTTATATTATATTTATTAATATAAATTTTTTCATCTTCTGGATCATAATCTATATCATTAAATTCAATAGGGTCTTCTAATTTTTTTATATTATATAATATAAAATTTTTACTATAATTTGTTTTTCCATCAAAACAAATATTTACACATTTTTTAAAAATTTTTATTTGATTTTTAAACTGTTCTGGTGTTAATTTGGGATTTGTTAACATTAAATCTCGTTTCCATTCCTTATAATTTTCAAAATTATTATTTAATGGATTATCATTAATATTGCTAATATAATCTCTTATTTTTTTTGCTATATTATAAGCCATATTTATACGATCAATTGTTAATATACTTTTTGATAGTCTTATAATATTAGTATCATTTGGTTCTATAATAACATTTTTAATAAAATCATCATTTATATCTGGTATTATTTCATGTAATTTATTAACATTTTTACTAATATCTTCTTTTATATCGTCCCATATATTTTTGAGTACACCATTTTCAGAAGCTTTTATATAATCAATAATATTTATCTTATTATCATTATTATTTAACATTATACTTTCATCTTTTTTTATAATATTTTCATGTATATCATCTATATATTTAGGATAACCTATATTTTTATCTAAAAATAATGTTTGTGTCATTCCAAATAAATATATCATAGCCATTGGAATATAATTAAATGTTCCATCGTAAATACCTCCGTTAAATTCTTTTTTTAAAACACATTTACCACCACTATCTATATCATCGCGAGGAACATAATCAAATGGACAAGGAATATAACATGTTCCAACAGATTTAGTATCAGATAAATCAGATGGTACTTCGTTATAATATTTGTTTCCAAGATGATAATCTGGTATACAAAACCAATCATGCCATCTTTCTTCACATAAATTTTTTACATTATTTTTATAATAAATTTCAGATGTTATTGATGCTTTTGAACCATCTATTTTATATCTACTATTTTTTATATTAATATTAGATGGTAACATACATGTATTTATTCCATCTATTTCAGTATTTATCAAATATGGATTTTCATATTTATAAGCACAATTTTGGTATGCTTTTTTATTATCTTCTGATAAAGAACAAATTGATTTTTTTAGACTATCATTTGCTGAATTATTATATAATTTTATATTATTTTTTTCACCATATATTTTATTATAAATATCATCATTTATATATTTTTTTGCATCATATAAACTTTCATTATTTAAAATGTAACCTTTTTCTTTTAAAAAAATATCTTTTTTTTTTAAAAAATCAATTGTACACACCTCACCAACACTTACTAATTCTTGTGTTGATGTCGATGTTTGTTTTTTTTCTTTTACAGTACTATCAGGTGTTATTTTTATATCAGGTGTTATTTTTATATCATCTGTCGTTATAATAGATGATTCTTTGTTTGTTTCTTGTTCCATTATCCTATTTATAAGATAATTATATTTTATTATGTATTTATTATATAATCATCAATATTTTTATCTTTTTCATAAATTAAACGTAATTTTTCTGTATCATATGTTTCATTACCATATTTTAATATATCAGAACAATTATTATATAAATTATTAATATTATCACCATTTTCATCTTTAATATTATTACATTTCATTATAAATCTATCATCAACATTCTCCCAAATAAATTTAAGAGTATTTTTATTATTCAATAAATTTTTTTGAATACTTTCTGGTAATTCATTATAATCTTTAAATTTACTTTTATGTTCATCGAATTTTATTTCTAATGGAGATGGTATAAAAATAGAATAAGCATTATTAATATTTTTATCACTTTTATTATCAAAATAATTATCTAATTTAATATTAAAAATATTATCATTTCTTCCATCGACAATACTATCTCTATTTATTGAAAATTCATTAAGTTCGTCATAATTATTCATAGTTTTATTAATATTTCTAAATAATAATTTAAAATTTGCATATATATTCTTTATCCATGGTAAAAATGTTAATATAGTATTAATAAAATTATTAAATATCGAGTCGTTAGAAGAATTGTAATTCGGTTTATCTTGTGCTATTTTTGTTAACTGATTGCTATTTACATTAGTATTAAAATTTAATGGATTTTGTATATTTGTATTAAATCCTGATAAATTTAATTTAAAACCTATTAAATACATTATAAATAAAAATACACAAATAATTACAATTAATGGTATAATAATTTTAACAAATAAAGCACCATTCAATATTTCTACAAAAAATGTTTTTATCAATCTTGGAATACCAAAAAATAATACTTTAAGTAAAAAGAGAAATAGTGTAAATATTGAACCTAATATTTTGTTAAATGTAAGGTCATAAATACCACCTAAAAATCCTAAACCTATTTTTGTACGATTTGTATATGCTTTGGCTGCTGTTTCTTGATCTACAGAATAATTTTTTTGGACAATATCCTTATCGTGTTCCTTTTCATTATTTAATTTTTCTATTTCTTTTTCATATTGTTTAATTGCCTCTAAATAATCTATATTAGCCTTATCTTCCTTTACCATTTCTTCATTTTTATATTTTTCTATATCTTTCTTATTATCATATCTCCATAAATTTTCATTAATAATTGGAATATCATTAAAATAAGTTTCATTTAAATATTGACCCCATGTTGAACCTGATTTTTCTCTATTATCTTTACCGTCATTATTATCTTTATTATCGTCACTAATGCGATTAACATTATTGTCTATAAGATTACCATTATTGTCTATAAGATTACCATTATTGTCTATAAGATTACCATTATTGTCTATGTGATTACCATTATTATCTATGTGATTACCATTATTGTCTATGCGATTACCATTATTGTCTGTATTATATTTATTGTTTGAACATTGTGTTTGTTGACAGTAATTACATAATTTTAAATTATTATTTATACTACAAGGACTTAATTGAAAACAATTACTACATATTTCTGCATTTGTAACAGGAATTGTATTAGTATTAGATACAGATTTGTTATTATCATTATTTGGTTTTTTAGTATCACTTACAGATTTTTTAGTATCAGATTTAGTTTTTTTAGTATCAGTTGCAGGTTTTTTAGTATCAGATTTAGTTTTTTTAGTATCAGATTTAGTTTTTTTAGTATCAGTTGCAGTTTTAGAACCTTTGAATAAATTTTTAATTTTTTTCATATATACCCTATATATTTATGTCGTATTATAATATATAAAAAAATTATCTATATTAAATAAATGTTATATTATTATATTATTAGTATTATATTTATTTTATTAATATTATATTCATATTTATATTTTATTCATAAAGAAGACATCGTTTTACATCAAACAAATATATATAATTTTGATTTTTCATTACTTTATAATAAGCAACCAATTATTATAGAAGACCGTGTAAAAGAACTTGATTCAATTTTATCATTATGGTTTACTCAAAATATAGTACATAAATATTTATTAGTAGATGAATTATGGAAAAAAAATAATTATAAATATACCATTATATACGCATTAAATGATACAGAAATAACAATATCACATCCATATACAAATTTAGAAATAGATGACTCTAATTATCCTCTTACAACTATTAAATTAAAAAATAATATGTTTATGATAATTCCATTTAAATGGAAATATAATGTTAAAAATATAAATGATGTTGCTGTTTATGGAATACATGATTATGTTACATATATTTTAGATATTTTTAGAATAGCTCAATAAACAATTTACTTTTTAGCTTTTTTAGTTACTTTTGTTTTAGATGATTTATTTACAATTCCATTTTTATCATTCTCATAATCTAGTTCAATTGTTGTCTTATGTTCATTCCATGCTTCTTCTAATTCATTTAATTCTGTTAGCCAAATTTCTTCAATATTTGTATTTTTAAGATTATTAAGCTTATTATTAAGTTCTTCAACTTCTTTTTCTAAAATTAGTTTTCTATCATATGTAAGTTGTGAGATAGGCATACTAATAAGATAGCGATATCCTTTGATATTATCATCTGTATCAACTTGTTCTTCTACTTTATTTACATCATCGTCTTTATAGATTTTAGAATAACCTCTTTCTTCTAATTGAATAGCAATATCCACAAGCTTTTTATTCATAATTACAATATTTCCTTCAATTACATCAATAATAAATCTAATTTTTGCTGATAATATATTGTAATCTTTCTCTAAAATCTTTACCTTATAGCATTTTCTTTCAAAGTATTTTCTAATACGAACCTCTGCCCATTCTTTAATAATATCTGTTGTTGTATCGTATTTTTTAATAGCTCCTTTTTCACTAAATAAATGCATATTATTCATATTAAGATTCTTTGATGAAGATAGTTTAAATAAGACTTCAAATTTATCTCCAATTGTATCTTTAGCACCTGGATTAAAATGAAGAATAAATCTAATATTTTTAGATGTATAATGATTCTCAATTGATTTTAATTGATTTGTTCCATTAACTATCATATTTTCCAAAAATTCTTTATAATCATCTGTCCATGTTCCAATTGGAAGCTCAGTAATTTCTACTGTATTATCATCTATCCATTTGAAAATACCTTTACTTACATAGTTATCTTTCTCATTTTTCTCAATAACTCCTTTAAATCCTAGATAGTATGGCACTAATTCATTAATAGGAAGAATATCAATAGTATCATAAACTTTTTCTAAATCTTCTTCAGATTCTACTTTAATTTCAGCAATCTTAATAGCATCGCATATTAACTTAGAAATATTAATTAAATCTGTTGGATTAAACTGTGGAACATTTGTTGAATAACCTGTTCCAATTCCTAAGCCTCCATTTACAAGAATCATAGGAATAATAGGAATATAATACTCGGGTTCAATCTGTTGTCCATCATCTTCTTGGTAATTTAGAATATTAATATCATCCTCTCTGAAAATTGTTCTGGAAAGTTTAGATAATAGTGTATAAATATATCTTGGCGATGAAGCATCTGACCCATTTGATAGTGTTCTGCTACCAAATTGTCCATTAGGAACAAGTAAATTGATATTATTATTACCTACGAAAATCTGTGCCATACCTACAATAGCCTGTTGTAGCGAAGCTTCGCCATGATGATATGCTGATACTTCGCTAACATAACCAGATAGTTGTGCTACCTTAATCTCATTTGTATAAAGTTTTCTTTTAAAACAGGCAAATAGGATTTTTCTTGTGCTTTCTTTGAGACCATCACACATATGATTAATAGAACGCTGTAAATCACGATTACTGAAATGAATTAGTTCTTTATCAATAAATGTTTCATAATTAACTGAATAGTCTGTATAATCTAGAATTTCATTTTTATTATAATTAGATAGCCAATCTTTACGATCATCGGCGCGTTTCTTATTAAAAGCTAGGTCAATATGTTCGTCTGATTCTTCTGTATATTTATAAGTAATTTTCTTCATATTCTTAAAATATTCTTTGGCTTCTTGGTCATTTGAAGTACCAAGTCCCTTGTAATACTTGATTTTCCACCCCTTCTTCGCTATATCTGTTTCACTCCATTTTTCATAATCTGACATATTATAAAACTCAATTACTTCATTCTTTGCATTTGATGCTTTAATAATAGGTGTAAGCATAGATGATATGAATCCGTCCATTTTATAAAGCGACGACCACATACTTTGGAAAATATTAAATAGAAGTCCTTTAATATGGCTACCATCATGATCCTGATCTGTCATAATCATAATAGAACCATAACGAAGCGATGAAAGGTCTTTATATGTTTTATTTTGTTCTAATCCAAGAATCTTCTTAATTGCTGTAATTTCAGTATTGTCACTAATCTTTTGAAGAGTAGCGTCTTTTACATTCATAATCTTACCACGAAGAGGAAACACACCATAGCGGTCTCTTCCTACTACACTCAATCCTGTAATAGCCATCGTCTTTGCAGAATCCCCTTCAGTAAGAATTAGAGTACATTCAGCACTATTTTTAGTTCCTGCTAAATTAGCATCATCTAGTTTAGGAACAATAATTTTAGATATTTTTTTACCATCTGTCTTAACAAGTTTTTTCTGATCTTGAACTTCTGTAAGAGATAAAGCCTTGTCTACTATTCCAGTTTTATAGAGTTTTTCAATAAACTTATCACTAACAGAACAAGTACTGCCAAACTTTGCAACAGCTGTTGTTAGAGTTTCCTTGCATTGACTGTCAAATGCTGGATTAACAATAGTAGCTTTGACAAATATCATAATATTATCTTTGATATGCTGTGGTTTAATTGTCTTCTTTTTCTTTGAAAGAGTCATATCTACAAGCCCTTTAACGACTTGATTAAGGACATAATCAACATGCTTACCACCTCTTAGGGTGTTGATACCATTAACAAATGAAATTTGTTCAAATATACCATTTGATGAAGGAGCTATAGCAAACTCCCATCTTTCACCAGCAAGTTCATATACGAGAGGTTGTTCTGTCTTATTTAAGAATAGTTCTGCATACTTTTCAAAGTTTTTAACAGGAAGTTTTTCATCATTAAAGAATACTGAAACGTCTGTTGAAGTAGTAGCACAACAGTCAATAACACGTCTTCTAAAAATGTCATAAATGTCGTTGGTAATACCAGTAAGACCAAAACGCTCATAATCTGGTAGAAATGTAATGATTGTATAAGGAATTTTTGTATATGAAGAGATTTCTGGTGGAAATACATCAATCATATTGTTTTTAAAAGTTTGTTTATAAATTTTCTTTCTATAATGGTCTACTGTTTCAATTTTAAATTCTTTTGAAAAGATATTACAGAGTTTTGTACCGAGACCACCCTTTCCCCCTATCACTTTTTCTTCATTTTTATCATAGTTTGTAGAAGTTAGCAATTCTCCGAATATCATTTGAGGAATCCAAACGTCATCATTTTCTGGGTGTTTTACGATATCAATACCGTTCCCATCGTTAAATACTGAGATGACACCAGATTCTTTATTAATTGTAACTTTAATATTCTTAACATATTTTATATTTTCTTTACCACCTTTTTCTTCCATTTTAAGACGAGTTGAATGGTCGATAGCATTAACGATGACTTCATCAAATATTTTAAGAAGACCAGGAACATAACTAATTTCCTTATTAATCATTTTGTTTGTATCATTATCAAGTACATATGCGTTTATTTTAGTAGATTCACAACAACCTACATAGGTATCCGACACATTATAGACATGATCCCTAAGTTTATATTTTTTATATTTATCCTGAACAGATTTATCATTAACCACCATAGCTTATGTTTGATAATAATTTACATATATACATTCATCAATTTTTTATATGAATAAATAAAAAATAAAAATTTTTAAGTTTTTTAAGGTATGTAAAATCTTAAATAGTTACAATCTCTGTAAATCCTTCTTCTGTACTAGGAACAATATACTTTTTTCTGAATACATAATATGTAATTTTAGGAATAACCTTGTCTCTTTTGTTGTTTCTAAACATAGATTCAGTAATATCTGTTGTTAGAACTATACATCTAATAGGAATTAAATGTTTGTTAGCAAAATCAATATATTCTTTTCTTTTTTCTATAGTTGGATTTGTAGCATCAAATATAATTGAGAATCCTTTTGTAATATGTTTTTCAGCCTCTGCAATCATCTTTTTAGAAGTAATAAACTCATCGCCACTAACAACCTTATATTTAGTATTATCAAATGAACTAGCGATTGTTGATTTTCCGCTTCCAGGGTAGCCTACCATTACTATAACCTCTGTTTTCTTATTTTCTTTTACAACAGTAGCTTTAACTTCATTTGAAACAGAAAACAAATCATCAGGAGATAGAATATTTTTAAACCCAATATTTTTAGCAAAAAGCTTGTCAGTATCAGACCAATCACCTTGTCTTCCTAAAGCGTCTCCTACAAATACTGACTTATTAACATCTACCTTTTTAGTACCAACAATCAAATCAAACAAAGCTCTTTTAGGTTTTTTATATTCATCTTCATATGCTACAGCAATCATACAAGGTATTGATAAGGTAGTTAATACATTTGTTATTTGATTAACTTTCATATCTGTTAATCTTGTTTGATTTGATATAATAACAATACAATACCCTTTTTCATAATAACTTAAAAGGACTTCTGGAACTTTTTTAGTTAACCACATCCAATCATCAACATTTTTTGAGAATGTTCCATTAGTTTTAGGTTTAACTAATGTCAAATCATAATCAAATATAGCAATCTTTTGTCTTAATCTAAATTTACCTATTTTAGTAATAATAGGAGGCATTATATATAATATAAGTATAATATTATATTCATTTTTTCACACTTTATAAATTTAATATTAGTTGTTCTAATATATTAATTTCTTTATCTAATTTTTTAATATCTTCTTTAAAAATATTTATTTGTGATTTAATAAATGCATTAATATTTTTTTGTAGAGTTAAAAATAATTTATTTACAGTTATATCTTTTGATATAATATAATTTCCTTCATGTTCAGTAGTATAAAATCCTCGACGTACAGTAGTATAACTTTGTAAATTATTTTTACGAAGTTCTTTTTTAATATTAATTATTAATTCATCTATTATATTTTTATTTGAAGAAGTTTTTTTATATGAAGAAGTTTTTTTATATGTATTAAAAAAAATTTCTACTTTCAATTTTTCTAATTCAAATTTTCTTATTTTATTTTCTAAATACCCCTTTTTTTCCTCCTTATTTTCAATTTCAGTTTCATAATCATTTATTATGTCACTTATTTGATTGTTGTTTGATATTGTTTTTGCAGATGAAGCTCTTGATGAAGATAATCTAGAACTCATATTATATTAATCTATAATATTATTACAAAATAATAAAAAGTACATAATTTAAATAATTTGCAAAATATATTAAACTATTCTAAAAATTTATAAAAATAAAATTATGTACTCTTCGTGGTCTTCCTATAACATTAAAAATTGATGTAAAAAAGACAGATATTCATTAGTATCTCTTTTAATATCTTTAACATCTTTAACAATATTATCAGTATAAGATGATTGAACTTTTACATTATAATAATCACCGTTTGGCATTTTCATTCTGATATAATCTAACATTAATCTTTTAATATATTTATATATTTATTTCTTATTAATAAATAAATGGATAATTATACTAAAATATTATTTGATTTTTATATATATGGTGCTACTGCTGCTACAATATTATTTATCTTATTAAAATGCCAGTTTAATATAACAATTTTTGATGAATATTTATATTTATCAGAAAGTTCTGCAACAGGTAGTAAAATGTTTTATTTCGTTATGTTTCATGTAGTTTTCTATTTTAGCATGGGTTTGATATTCCGTTTTAAAGATTTATGGCTACAAATTATACAAACTATTTTTGTAGAATTTGCATTATTATATGGTGAAAAATGCACTTTAAGAAATATTAACTATGAAAGTGCTATTTTAAGTATAACAATAGGAATGTTGAGTTATATTATAGCAGCAGCATTAATGGAATTATTTAAATTTTAAAATTTTTTTATCCATTAATATATAATAAAGAACAAATGTCATATTCTGAGTTAATATATTTAAAAATATATCATGATTTTCAAAATTTCATATTTTCAAATAATATTTTAGTAACAGCATCCGGTTTTGTAATAGGTATGTCAACAAACGAATATATTCAAAAGAATTTAATATTATCAATTCCTTTATATGAATATTTAGGAAATATTATGATTCCTTATGAAAATGCATTATTTGGAATTGAAAAAAATTATACTATTAAAACAATATTTAAAGTTTTAGGAAAGATTATAATTAATACTATTATTTGGATATTTACAATAATATTAACATTCATATTGCTTGAATATTTTTTAAATAATACAGTTATAGGCTTAAAATCAACTGTAAAAGAAGATGAAGAAAAAGATTTTATAGTATCAAAAAAAGAAGCAAAAAAAGAAGATATTTTGCCTACTGAAAAGAAACTTCAAGATATAAAAATAAAAGAGAAAAAAGAAGAAATTATAGCAGAAAAAATTATTGAAAATAAAGAAAAAAAGAAAGACGATATTATATTATCAAAATTTTCAAATAATAATTATATGTTATTATAAATTTTTTTTTAGAATGTTGAATACTTATAAATATTACTACTTAATATTTCATCTACAATATCTGTTATAGATTTATTATCAATATTAATAACTATAATATTTAAATTTGATTCGACGGCTTTTAAATATTTTTCTTCATGTAAATCATGTATTTCTTTAATATATTCAAGTGTAATATTTTTTTCAGATTCTCTTCCTCTTTTAGAACATCTTTCATAACACGATACAGGGTCGCTTCTTAGATAAATATATCCATTCGGTTCCCATAATTCATCTGTTTTTTTATAAAGAGATTGAATTGTATTATATTCCTCAATTGTAATAGTATTATTTATTTTAGCGTGTTCTACAAAAACATTTTTAATAAAATAAGGGCTTCTTTCCATCATTAATAATATATTATCGGATTTTTCTTGAATCCAGCATCTATCAGACCATACTTTTATTTGAAAATCATAAGAATTAAATTTATTAGTATCGTATAATTTTTTTAGATATATTTCCCAATTTTCAACAGGTTCTAAATCAATTGCAATTTTATTATTTTTATGAAGATAATTTAATATTGTGCTTTTACCACACCCAATATTACCGTCAATAGTTATAATTGTCATTTATTTAATATAATATATAAATTAATCTATCATTTTTTCATTATATTAGTTTTCTGTAATATTTGATTTAATTTAGTTAAAGTTAGGTTTCCTTTGGTCTTTTTAGTTATTAAAACAAATAATTGATTTATAAATACGAAAAAATATTTTACTAAAATTTCTTTAACATTCTTATTACATATAATTCCGTAAAATTTAAAAACTGCGCATATTTTTTTATTAATTAATTTATTCATATTTTTACAATTTGTAACAGAATCACAACCACCTAGCATAAATCCTCCGGGTATACCATTATATGAACCATTCCCTCCGCTCATTCCTCCTAAAGCATTTCTTACAAGACCATTACCAAAATCAATTAACGCTACATCACCGCCTATATTTTCTTGTTTATACATACCTTGTTCGTTTCCTGCAAAATAAACAGATGGTAAACTAGTTCCGCCATTCATTTTAGGAGAAGAACATTTTGTATTTGTATCAATTGATATTTTTTTATCAATACAGCATCTAGAATCTAAATATTTTTTTAATGACAATAATGTATCTTCAGAAACACGTTTGTGACCACTCTTTAATACTATTAAAGAAACAAAAGATACAATATTAAATAATAATAAATCAGCATAATTACATAATTTTTTTACTATTTTAGTTTTTTCATGTTGTTTTATATTTAATCTGTAATATGTTATCATTTTTAATATACATTCTTTAATATCCTTATAACTACTCATATAATTTATATCTTATCTACCTATAAAATATAGTGAAAATAAATATTATCTATAAATAAATAGATAAAATAATAATGGAGTATGGTGATTTAATAAATGGTCGCGTAGATGCAACATACGATAGCACAAAATTAAATTATGTTAATGAAAAAAATTATTCTACAGAAAACCCAACAAATATAACATCTCGTAATACATCATGTACTAAATTATCTGACATATATTTTTCAAATGATAATATAAATATTTTACAACTTGGTATTCGTAATAAAATACTAAATGAATCAAATGGAAAAATACGCTTAGGTCGCCAAAGTGACGATGAATTAAAAATAATAATGAGATCAATTTATTATCAATACGGTAAAAATCAAAAAGATAATATAATCGGTCAAATAAGAGAATTAAATGAAAAAGTTCTAGAATGGTCTATCCCTCGTATTATTACAAATTTAAAACAATATGAAAAATATATTGAAGATATTAGTACTATGCCAGTTCCATTAGAAAGATCCCAATTAACAAGTGAAAAAGGGACGAAGAGTATGGAATTTACTGGTTTTATATAAAATTATAATATTATAATATAGAAAGATTAAATAAAAATGTCTTGTGAATCAGATATTGTATTAACACAAAAAGAACTATATGAATTTGAAAAAAGTAAATTAAATGCTTTTAATGGAACTTTAATGTTATGTGGATTTTATTTTATTACAGGAGTAGCACTATTCTTATTAGTTAATTTTACTGAATTTGGAAAAAATTATTTATATAATAAATATTTACCATTTGCTATAACATATATAATTGGTGCAATTTTTATTATAGTTTATTTATATATAGCTATTTATAATTTAGAACCAAAAAGAGACAGATATGCTAATTCACCAGATATTATATGCCCTGACTATTGGAAATTAGAGGTTTTAAATACAGGTGAAATTAGTCAAATTATAGATAATAATAAAACTTTAACTAGTAATATAATAACAAAAATAAATGATAATGATATTAAATATAAATGTAAAATAGACAAAAATATAACACCATTAGATAGTTATAATAATGAACTTACACAAGGATATTATAAAGAAAATACAACAAGAGAAGAAAGAGATTATTTATATAAACTTATAAATGATTCTGATGAAGAACTTAAAAAATATAATACGATGGCATCTCATACAAGAGGAACAGAACCTGATAACCCAGACCCAAATAGATTAAGTTCACGTTTAGAATCAATTACTACTGCTGTTTCAGAACCTGAAAATAATATAATATGTAATGAAGTATATCCTAAATATTTAGAAAAATTAGACAAAAATACACCAGAAGGTAATAAATATAGATGTGATTATGCTAAAAAATGTGGAATATCATGGACAAATATAGGTTGTGACGAATAAATAATATATAAAAATATATGACATATGATATATAATTATACTAAATGAGTAACAGTTATGTTAATGAAGAAGGATATATTCAATTATTAAAAGATACTATTAAAAATGGTGAAAGAATTAAAGGAAGAAACGGAGAAGTAATATCTTGTTTCGGAAATATGATTTCTTTTGAAAATATTGAAGAATCATTTCCTTTATTAACAACTAAAAAAATGTTTACAAAAGGGATTATTCATGAACTATTATGGTTTATTAAAGGTTCAACAGATGCAAATGAATTAAAAGAAAAAGGGGTTCATATTTGGGATGGAAATACTTCAAGAGAATTTTTAGATAGTGTTGGATTATATCATTATAAAGAAGGTGAAATAGGCGCTGGATACGGGCATCAATGGAGATCTTTTAATGGTGTATATCCTAAAAATGAAAATGATAAAGGATTTGATCAACTCAAATATGTAATTAAGGAATTAATCAATAATAGCAGAAGAGCTGTTTTATCTGCATGGAATCCTTGTCAGTTACATCAAATGGCATTACCACCATGTCATCTATTATATAATTTTTACAAAGATAGCAAAGGACTTTCTTGTATGTTATATATGCGTTCAAATGATATATTCTTAGGACAACCTTTTAATATAGCATCTGTCGCATTATTTACTATGATTATATCAAAAGTATTACATTTAAAACCTAATAAAATTTGTATTTCTATATGCGATGCACATATATATGAAGAGCATATTGATGCTGCCAAAGAACAAATAAAAAGGTCTCCTTATAAATTACCTAAAATGAAAATTAATTCAACACCACCAGAACTAACATCATCGATAGAAGAAAAAATAAAATGGATTGAATCTTTAAAATATGAAGATTTTGAATTAATTGATTATTTTAGTCATAATACAATAAAAGCACAAATGAAATAGTATTTTATTGTATTAATTGAACAGGAGACCATTTATTGAATTTTTCATTAAATATACACTTAAATTTTGCAACAGTAACAGCATTACAATTTTTAAAGGTAGATCTCATCATTTTACTAATACTCATAGTAGGAATTAAAGCAATACCTATACTATTTGAATTTCCTACATTTTCATTATCATATAATTTATAAATATCAGGTTCAGTAGTTTTCATAAGCCATAAAATCTTTTCTTTTTCTGTATCTAAAATAATCTCATTATCTTTTGATTTATTAATAATATTTTCTTCATATTTAATATCAGGTTCATCTAGAGTTTTAAAATTTGTATCATCTTTGACTTTTCTAATAACATTAATAATAGTGCTTTCATCAAAATTATACAATTTTGGTTTATGTTTTAAATTATACGACCAAATGTAAATACCACGACAAGTATAATTTAATTTTTTCGAAAGTTCTATGAGTTCTGGAATACTTTCTTTATATAAATAGTAGTAATTCTTAACTTTAAATTCGCATACATCCATAGTACTATCAGGTGTATAACAATTTTCAATCAAATCATATAGTAATTTTAATCTATCAGGTAATACGCTATTTTCTAAATAGTCTCCTTTATATACTATAATATCATTAATAAGAAATGTCCATTTACCATCTGATTTTTTTACCATTTCTCCATCAAATAAAGTGTTTTTAAATAGAGCTTCTTTAAATAATCCACGTCCTAAAATAATACGAGGCTTTTGATAATTAGGATGCACCTTCTTATCAATATAATAAATAATAGGGATATCATTATAAGTTGTCATGAAAATATAATATGGGTTACCATTTGACCGAAGATTGCAAAGATGTTTCTGATTTTTAATATTTTTAATATTGTTTTCATCAAGTTTAAAATAATGTTTTTGAATAATTTTAATATTGTAAGAAGAAAGTTGGTTTAAAATAATATCTTTAATATCATTTGATTTAATATTAAATGCTACTCTATCTACAAATGATATAATACCTGTATACATAATAAAAATAATAATATATGAATATATATGATTCAATTTTTATATATATTCTGATAATTTCATATATGAATTCTTTGTTAAATTACATGCCATTATATTAACAATAGGTAAATCTGTTTTATATTCTTTTATATTACATTTGCTTATTTCTGGTTTATATATTATATTATTATTCATAAACTGTTTATCTAATTCTTTTGAAGGTATTTTATGTTCTTTATGTTTTGGTAATAGTTCATTTATTAAATCATAATCCTTATTATCATCACCATACATTTTTATTTTATTATTAACAATTTTCAAATCATTTTTATTATTGTTTATTAAAGGGTCTTCAATCTCATCATTTTTACAATTAATAACATTATTATTTTTTTCTAAAATAACTTTTTTTTCACTAATATTATTAGAATTAATATTATCAATAGTATTTATATTATTTGATTTAATATCTGATGTATTTAAAAAAAATTTATTTATAAATAATAAAATTAATAAAAATATAATAAATAATAATATCTGTATTACAGTATTTGAAAAATCCATTATCATCTATTATAATATAATATTTTACTCATCATTAATAAAAGTAATTTTAGTTTTTTTATCTTTTTCTTCTTCATTTATTTTTATTAATGTTCCATTATCGTAATATTCAATATCATAACCATGTTTTTTATAATATGTAATTCTTTTATAACCCTTATTTATAAATAAAGAATATTGATCCCATATATCAATACAAAGTGGAGTATATTTCCTTTCAGTAGGTTTTTGTCTTAAAATACGACCAATTGATTGTTGAATATCACTAATAGGGCTCGCAAATATGACAGTATTTAAACTAGGTACATTAAATCCCTCAGACGCTAGCTGATATGTAGCTAGAATTATATCTTTTGTAGATGATATATCTAAATCTTTTTGTGACATTCCTCCAACATAATATCCATAAGACGCTTTAATATTTAAATTATCTTTTATAGCATCTTCAAAAAATTTTAATTGATTTCTTCTTTCACTTAAAATTAAAATTTTACGGTCTTTATCAACATTTAAAATATCTTTCAAAATATCAATAATATAATTATTTCTATGCTCGTAATTAGCTATACTATTAATCATTCCTGCTGAATTAGGATTACCATTCCAAATTTTTTTAGTAACACCATAATCACCGTTTGGATCTGTTTCAAAGTATTTATGAATCTTAACATTTACTTCGGTAGATTCTTTTGATTTATAATTATAAACAGACTTACCAATATAATATTCAAATACTTTACGCATACCATCTTTACGATTTAAAGTTGCTGATAATCCTAGAATAATAGGATGATTTAAATTTTTAAAACATTTACTAAATACTTGAGCACCAGTATGATGTACTTCGTCAATTATAACAAGACCTATATCATTAAATATTTCAGGAGGATAATCTCTCATAGCTAGTGATTGTAATGAAGCTACAATAATATCTTTTCCTTCTACTTCTACTTTTTTTTGTTTAATTATTCCAATATTTGCTAAAGGAACAAATTGTTTTACAGATTCAATAAACTGTTGATTTAAAAAGTCTTTATGAGAAATAAACATGGTTTTTTTCTTAAAATGACACGATAAATAAACACCCATAATTGTTTTTCCAAAACCACATGGAACTGATATAATACCTCCTCTTTTTAAAGGATCATTTGCAGCTTTTATAAATTTTTCAATAGGTTCTAATTGAGGTTCTCTTAAAGAACCTTCAAATATTAAATTAGGACATTCTATACCATTACTAAGTTTGTTTAATGTAGGAATACCATAATTTTGAAGACCATAATATCTCGGTACATATATACGTTTATCATTTTCTTTATAAATTACAAAAGTACTATTTAATTCATTTGTATCGCCTATATTAGAGAATCTTTTATAAGGTGTATTTGTAAGATCTTCTTTAATTTTAATTAATTCATCGTCTTTTAATGCAGATTTTAATATACCATATCCATTTGATGATAATATTGAATACATATTATTTATAAATTAATATTAATATCATAATATAATATATATCATTTTTTTATATCTATATTATAAAGAATACATAACAAAATAACTATGTATGTTGATATTTTGAGATTTTTAGCTATAGTTATATTATTAATGATTATTGTTATAGACAATTATCCATATATTGGAATTATAAAAGATGCTAGTATACAATTTATGATAGCAGTTTTCTGTTTATTTATATTATTAATAGTTGATAATATATCTGGATTTATATTAATACTAGCTGTTCTTGCATTATATTTTAAATTATTTAATAAAATGTTAATAAAAAAAACAGAAAATGTACCGTATGAAGTATATATTAATGATAAAGATAATAATATTTATGAATCAATATATGAAAAAGTAAATTATACAACAGAAAAAAATTTAATAGATGCTCAAAATAATATAGTTGATACTCAAAATTATAATACAGAAATAAAAATATTAGATAATGGCACAGATTTATATAGTACACAGGGATTAGATGTTGGAACAGTTAAAGGATATAATAAAGACGATATGTTTTTAGAAAGTAATTTAATTAGAGATAATTAATATGTAAATTTGTATCTGTTATTTTTTTTGAATATATATATATAAATACTGAAGCAATCATCAAAAAATATTTATTAAAATTAAATGATAATCTTAGAATAACCGATGATATAGATAAAATAATTTTAACTTTATCAATAGAATTACTATTATTTATAGTAATAAAATATGGAGTAATTAATGAAACAGTATAAAATATATGCCACCAAATATTAGATATTATATTTTTTCTAACAAGAGTCATTAAAAAAGCAGATAATTGTATTGGAAACATTATTAAAAAAGCTGATTCTAAAAATGTTTTACCAGTTCTATCACTATCACTTAAAAGAAGAGCATTTATTGCAAATAATTGACAAATAGCATAATATTTCTTTATATATTTTTTATTATTATCAGAAATATTATCCCAGTTAATATCACGAGTTGTAGTTTTATTTTTAACATTATACTTTAAAGATATTTTATCAGCAATATAATGGTGTGATACAATTAATAATAAACGTGATATTAAATGTAAATCATAATATTTATCATTAGTATCGTATATATTAAATAATAGCCAATATATCATTAAAACAGCTGATCTTGAAGTAAATACAATATTATGTAATTGAAGCTCTTTCCATATAATAATTTTAGAATCAAAGCGGTTTTTAGGAACATGAAATATAAAAGAAGAAACTGATAATAGTAAATGTATAAAAGGAGTAGCTAATGTATATTTTGAATCATAATTTAAAAACATAGTTCCGTATACAATTAAGTAATAAATACGTATAAAATAATGAGAAAGACATAAAAATCCTAATATTTTATGCAAATTATATTTATCATGGTGTGTAAATAACATAAGCATAATTATTAATATATTTAATATAAATAACTTAATATTTATATAGTAAAAATATTATAATAATTTAATATTATAATATAATAGATAAAAATGAAAGAACGCTTTATATCAGATGAAGAAAATACAAATATAGTAAAATATATATTAATAGTCATAAGTTATGTATTTGCTAGTATATTTATAACAGTATTATTAACATGGGCGTATAATGCTAGTAATGATAATCAATATATGTTTATATTTGCTGTGACTTTTTTTACATTAGTATATGCATCTGGTATATTAACAATTGTTATAATAAACAAATCAATATACGATGAAATAACATATATGTCAATAATTGGAACATCTATTTTTACCATGTTTTTCATGTTTTTTATAGGATTGTTTTTCATATATAAATATATTACTACAAGAAAAGTTTTTAAACCTGTAATTGTAAATCAATATGGTCAAAGATTAAGTGGTTCTTACCAATAATATTAAATAATATTTAAAATTGCTAAAATATATAGAATAATAAATATAAGTGTTCCTTTAATATATATATCATATTGTTCTATTATTTCAGATACTGAAGATGGTAATTTTTCATATATCATATGTAAAATATTAGAATATATAATTACAACTACTAGAATTGTAATTAAAGTTATTTTTTTAGCAATATCAACATTTACATATTGAGTATAACCTTGATCAGCATTATTAAAATTAATATTATACTTTTCTTGCTGAGATTGTATATTATTTTGAGGAGGCATCTGATTATTCATAGGTTGTTGAATAGGTTGTTGCACAGGTTGACTCATATATTGATGTATTGGAGGAGATGGAGGAGATGTCATATTATTTGAACTTATAGTATTAGTAGATAATTCTTCTTGAAATTCATTTAATACATCTTGAACCATAGGATCATTTATATCATTATCGGTTGATTCAATATTATTTTGTGTTTTTAAAGGTAATTTATTAAGAGGTGTTGACATAGCTCCGGACATTACTTTTATTCTAATGATATAATATATCATTTTATAAAAATAAAATACGCAATCAATTAATTAAATATTTTTTCTATTAGTCCTGGTTCTGCAATTTTATTTTCTGGTTCAGTATTTATATTATATGATGTATAAATTTTTTGTGTTTTATCACATTTAACAGTATATGGTTTATATGTATAGCACATATCTTCGATTTTAAATTTTTTATTTTCAATATCTTTTATATATGGAGCATAATAATCAGTACAATTATCTTTACAAACTCTTCTAAAAATAAGAGCTAGGGCTAATCCAAAAAGCGCACTTACTACAATATGACCTTCTGGTGAATAAAACAATCTTTCAACAGTTGTATTAACCATATTATCATTTGATATAGTTTGTTTTACCATTTTTTACTATAACTATCTAATAAATAATAATTATTTTTATAAAAGAGGTTGTGGAATAGAATTATTATCGCATTTTTCTTCTGTAACTTTATATTTATAACATATTTTGTCTTCTGTTTGATACATAGTATTATTAACATTAAAAGGCGTGGGATATTTAATTACTATTTTCTTCTTTGGTGCTGAAATATATACATATAAAATACCTAATGCAAAAGCAGTAAAAAAACTCACGAAATTAAATACAAAATGTTTTTCTTTCATTTGTTCTATACAAAATAGTTATTATTTTTTAAGGGGAATTTATACTTTTACAATTTTTTTATAGTTTTATCAGTAATACATCTACCTGTTTTAGGATTTATAATTTTTCCATCAGGGCAATCTTTTATTTTTTTAATTTTGATAACTTTAATATCATTATCAATTACTAAATCTGGTTTAATTTCTAATTCATTTTCTTGTTGTGATAAAGTTTTCTTTTTTATAGTTTTATCAGTAATACATCTACCAGTCTTAGGATTTAATATTTTCCCTTCAGGACAATCTTTGGTTTTAATATTTTTATTTGTATTCACATCTATATCAGGTTTAATAAGTATATCAGGTTTATCAGATACATCTGATTGTATTTCATTTGTAACTTGTATATCTATAACCTTTTTTAAATTTTTATCAGTAATACATCTACCTGTCTTAGGATTTAATATTTTTCCATCAGGGCAATCTTTGGTTTTAGTAACTATATCGGGTTTATTATCTATATCTGATTTATCGGATTTAATATCTTGAATATCTATAACCTTTTTTAAATTTTTATCAGTAATACATCTACCTGTCTTAGGATTTAATATTTTTCCATCAGGACAATCTTTGGTTTTAGTAATTTTAGAAGTTTTAACATTAAAATCTTTTTTAATGGTATTTTCTGTTAATATAACAGTATTTTTATTTTTATTTAAATTTATATTTTGATACGTATAAATATCTTCCACATCTTTTATTTCTGGTCTTTTAAAATTTATAATATCAAATAGTTTAGATAATGATTTTTCGTTTTTCCATTCATTTATTAAATCATTTCTTTCCTTTAAATATAAGTCATATATCATTTTATTTTGTATTCTTACATTTTCATATTTTGTTTTATAAAGCTCTTTTTTATACATTTCAACATTAGATAATTCTTCCAAAGAAATTTTATGTTTTTGTATTAAATCTTCAATATATTTTGCAGGAGTTTTATTATTATTTTCAATATGAGATAATATCGCTTCTCCTATATTTCTTATAGTTACCATTTAATATATTATTATATTTTTATCATTCTTTTTTTATTTTCTAGAAACGCTAACATCGTTAAACATCCCTTTATAAAATAAACTTAAACTTTCTTTATCAGATAATTGTTCTTCATATAATTGTCTTGGTATGTATTTAACTTCTATTTTGTTTTTTTCACATACTTTTTTATAACTATAATATCCTTGAATTATTAATATAGAACCTACAAATAATAAAAATAATGCTACTGCTTTCATCTTTATTATATTATTAATATATTAATATATTAATATATTATAAAAAAAATTTATTTATTGTTGAACTGTTTCATCGGTAATATTATTTGATACGATTTCTTCTTTTACAGTTGCAGATTCTACTTTTTCAGCTTCTTTTGTTGCTGTCCAAGTATCTACTTGTTCGATTACTTCTTTAATTTCGTTTAAATCAGTTGATTCTTTTTTTATTTTAGAAGCAGCACTTTCAATATTAGCCTTTTTTCTTTCGTCAAAAATAGCATCTTTTTCATCCATATTTTGTTTATATTGTTTCATTAGAGTATTTAGTTGTGTTTCAGAATACTCTTGATTTTCTAATGAATCGGGATTAGGTGACCAAGGACACCAGCATCCTACTTGAGCAATATAAATATTAAATTTATCATCAAAACGTTTTAAGAATTCGCTACGATTTCTAGCTTCTTCTATTGTGTCAAAAACACCGCGAACTTTAATACCTCTCATAGATGTAACAAAATTATTATCACGATGATATGTATTTTCTAATTCAGTATAATTTGAAGATTTAAAAAAGTTAAATTGTTCATTTAATTCTTTAGCATTAAAAATATACGAATGATTATTTGTAATAGTATCAATTAGATCTTTTGATTCGGGATATTTTGAACTAATACCATCTAAAAGTGTTTTCATGTCTTTTCCAAAACTTTCAAGATATTTATTTAAAAAATATACTTCTTTATTTACAATAACATCTTCTGGGCTAATAAATGATAGAAGAGCATAATTTTGCCCTTTTATTCCCTTATCTTCTTCTAAATAATCAACTTCTTTGGTACTTACTAGATTATTATCGTTCATTTATATATTAAATATATTTTAATATAATCTTATATACTTTTTATACAATTTTAAATAAAATAAATTCTTATAATAAAAGTATAAGAAGAATAAAATGGATTACTCATTTGATATGTGGGAAGCTTTAATAAGAATTGTCAAATATGCTTTTGAAGGTTTAATTGTAGCATTAGTTGCTATAATTTTACCTAAATCTCCTCTTCATTGGAGTGAAATATGGATGCTCGGTTTAACCGCTGCATGTGTTTTCTCAATCTTAGATTTACTTGCTCCTTCAATTTCTGCAGGAGCTCGCCAAGGTGTTGGACTCGGAGCTGGTTTCCGTTTAGTAGGATTCCCTGCCTAAATAAAGAATTATAAAGACGGTATAATATCGTAGTTTAATTCCTCGCAT
>Ga0209653_1000224_pt1 | contig 50585 bp, 43 predicted proteins | sample SaaInl6LU_22_DNA_FD_184644 | JGI IMG/M metagenome (GOLD analysis project Ga0209653, IMG submission 184644) | Marine microbial communities from expanding oxygen minimum zones in the Saanich Inlet - ESP_116LU_22_DNA (SPAdes) (version 2) | ecosystem: Environmental > Aquatic > Marine > Intertidal... | reverse complement strand
TTCTGCACCAGAACGTTGAAGGACACCTTTAACTAAGGTTCTACCAGATGAATCCTCATTCACCCTTCCTTCAAACAAATTTGTTTCAATCAATAGACCTTTCATAGTATCCTTATTTGTTATATTTCTTTAATAAATCTGCAAACTCTTTCTTCACCCCAGAAGATAATCTCTTATGTACACCAACTTTAGCCAACATACCAATTGCATCTTTCATTTGTGCGTTATTAATAGCGATACCAGTTCTGGTTTTAGCTAACATTGGTCTTTCTAAAAACATTCGTAATTCAAATGCCAATGATGGAGAAATCTTTACTCCCTCAACATGCGAACTATCACCACTTTCAACACTTCTCAATAAAGAAACTTTTCCTAAACGTGCTTCAGTTACTATTGATTCCTTTAAAGTTACTGGATATGTTTTACCATTAAACTCAAATTCAGTTTTACCCTCTTCTTTTGCTTTTTTAGCAGCGTTGATAAATGCTCTACCCTCAGTTACAGGCGTTGAACACCCCCCACATCCACAATTACATCCAGCTGATTCATTTACGGCTGGTTTGATTGCTAACATTCCTACTTTTGATTTAGGAACTTTTAATTTTTTAATTGCCAATAGTTTTGCGTTGTAAAGGTCTTTAGCTTCACCTTTTTTGATTTCAATTTTTTTACCTCTATGGTCAATTGCAATCCATCCAGCGAAGTTATCAGCTTCAGTTACTATTGATTCTTTGTTTATCTTCTTACCAGCTCTTAAATCTGCTAAATCATCAGCTTCAATATCACCATCACCATCAACATCCAATTCATGTTGGTCTCCTTTAAGAGCTTCATTCTTTTCACCCTTAGCGTTCCAAGCCGCATCAATTTTGTTGAAGAACTCTTTCTTTTCTTCATCACTCATAGATGGGATAGATTTTCCAGCTTTTTCTAATGCCTTTTTGAAAAATGCTTTGTAATCAGCTTCCTCAGCCATTACTGTTTTTATAGTTTCTTTGATAGTTTCTCTGGTAATATTCATAATTGCCAATTATATTTTATAATTCTGATATTGATGTTGAAATTCTATTTAACCTCTCTCTAATTTTATAGAGATGCTTTTGTGTTCGTTTCCATTGGTCCTCAGTTTTCATACCACTCTCTTTCTTAATCTTACCATACCACTTTAGAAACGTTTCCATTTCAGAAAGTTGTTTGTTGATACTGCTAATACCAACTCCGATTTTTTGCTTAGGAGTACCTTCGGATTTCCTTAATTCATGCCAACGATTTTCATCAACTCTTTTGTAACCAGTTGCTTTGTTAATGGCATCAATATAATCATCATCCGATTCATCATCTTCATCAGTACCATCCGTAGACTTAAAAGCGTTAGGAGTATTGTATCCAGCTATATCACCAGTGGTGGTTACTTCCTCAATATCCATTTCTTCATTTTGGATTTCTTCTATTAAATCCTCAATTAGCTTTCTTAGATTACTCATTAACTTTACTCTTTAATTCTTTGATTAGTTCGTAAGACATCATTAGTGATGAAACTTGATTATCTGAAACTTTTCTTCCAATCTTTGTACTAGCTAACTGAGAGATAGTTTCACTAAGTTTAATTTTAGTTACTTTATCACCAATCTGAGATTCGATAGATTTTAGTTCTTTTACGATAGAAGGGATTTCGTTTTCAATATATGATTTGAATCCCGTTGTGTTAGTTAAGTTATTGATGTATTCTTTCAACAACCTCTTTTGAGCTTCGTTTAAGTTTGAATACTTTTTGTTAAAGGTCTCAACTAATGTTTTATAAGTAAGTAATCGTAAATCTTTATCTTGTTGTTTGTAAGCCTCAATTACTTTATCTTTTTTAGATTCGGTAATCGCAGCAGGTTTTGATGTTATGTTCTCAATTAGGGTAATCTTTGAGTTAAATACATCCTTTACATCGTAGTTTTCATATCTCTTAGATTCAAAAACCTTATAGATAGATGCCAATACCTTATAGTTGGTAATTGGTGAAGATAAGAATTCATCCATATTGAATGATTCGTTAATCTTTTTGATAAGATTATACTTCTCCGATTGAAGTTGTTTCTGATTGATTCTACTATGAGCTTCATTTACAGTATCAATAAACTTATCAGCTCTTGATTCTGAATTGTACTTTTCCTTAGTTAAAAGTTCGTACAATCTTAACTCCTTATTAAGCTCGGTTTTTGGACTGAAAAACTCAGCCACAATTTTCTTTGCTTTCTCTGTGGTATCACCATTAAGAACTTCTAACGTAATTTGTCTTACGAGAAGTTCGAATAGAATCCCAGTATTCTTAAATTTTGAATGTTTTACCCTCTTCATTATATTTTTATCCTATAATAATATATCAATATACGATACTTTACGTTGTATATAAATATAAGTTATTTTTGATTTCCTAAATTTTTATTCATCAATCAAATTTGAATCATCTAAAAAGTCTCCGCCTTCACTCATTAACTTTCGTTTTGCGGATACTCCATTAACATATTCCTTAGCAAATTTACCTGCCTTTTTAGTAACTTTACCTTCGGTTTTTTTCAATGCTTTGTGATTCTCCTTTGCTCCTAACGGGTCTCTACCATATGGGTGTTTATCCTTACCATAAGTATTTCCCTCCCTTGGTCTACCACCTTTATCCTTTAAAGATGATTTAATTTCTTCCAACTCATCTTCTACATCAGTTGGTTCACTTTCCATTGCTGGGTCATTACCTTCATCTTCAATAGAACGATATCTGAATCTATCTTTCAAGTCATTAATCATTTGAGTTTTCTGATAATCAATTTCATCAGTACTCATATTAAAGATATTCTTATAAGCCCATTCCTTTGAAATCATATTCAACTGAGTAATATCAGAAACTAATCTTACTTTTTCACTCCAAAGGTTTACTTTCTCTTGCTCATAGATTGTAGATGGGTTTACCAAATCCAATTCAAAATCAACCATTTCCTTACCTTCGAAACCTTGTGCTGCTAAATGTGTTACTGCAATCTTAGTAAGTTCCGATATAAGAGTTCTTTGAATTCTCTCGATTGTTCTTGCAAATCTCACATCCTCTGCAGCAAGAGTTGCTTTACCATTTACATTCTCATCATATCCCAAATATGCTTTTGGAATTTTAAGTGCTGCAAATAGTTTATTCTTTAAGTAATCAATATCATCAATTGCGGTGTACTCTAATCCACCCAATGAATCAATTTCAGTACCACTATCACCACCCCTAACAGGTAAGAAGAAATCTTCAGTTAGGTTTTGGATATTATACTTTAAGTTGTAATCACCAGTCTTTTTATCTACAAATGGAGTTTTCTTCATTTTGTTGATAATCTTCTGCATATAATTATCAACTTCTTGTGGTGGGATATTACCAATATCAATTTTGAAAACTCTCTTATCAGGTGCTCTCATAATTCTATGAATCAACATAGCATCTTCCATCAAAGAAACTTGCTTCCAAATTCTTCTACCATTTTCAATCATTGCCTTTCCATAAGGTAAGAAGTTGGTATCTGATAATAATCTAAAGTGTACTACTTCATAGTTCTCATATTCACCTTTCCCATTTGGGTCATGGTTTACATTAAACTTAACATAGTTTGCGTTGTTTGGGTCGGTATTCTCCAATCTTTCAGTTTCATAAACTGGAAGTGGTTTTACATTTATAATACCCACTCCTTCTTGGATTTCTTGTACTAAGAAGAAATCACCATACTTAACCATATTACGAGTCCAAGACCAAAGGTTGAACTCTATGTTAAGAATATCATAGAAAAGGTTTTCTAATACTTCCTTTACTTTTTCGTTTTGTGTTTTGATTTGTACTACTTCACCGAATTCGTTTTTAAGAGTACACTCATCTGCGTAAATATCTAATGCCGATGAGATGATTGGGTCATTATCCATAGCATCGTAATCTCTGAATAATTCTCTACGAACTTGATGATAAGCCATTGATTGAGCTGCCATCTGGTCCCCATAAAAAGACCTTTGTAGTTTGGTGTACCTATCCCTTAAATTCATTAAGTTAGTACCACCTTGCTGTCTATCATCTACATCAACAACTTTTCTTTTTCCTTCCTTATCAACCGTTACGATTGCTTGGGTAGAAAAGAGTTTCGTTAATCGATTAAAAAATGAACTATTTTGTTCTTCTGCCATTCTATTTACTTTATCTTATAATCTATCTAAGATACGAAAAATTATTGAATTATCCTAATTTATTACCAAGCTTTACAACTCCAATACCTAGCTTTGTGTCTTGGGCCAGGTGAATCACAATTGTGTCTTGCTCTAAATGCTTTTTTTCTTTCTGGATTATCTTTCTTAATCCTCATAGTTTTTTCACCAGCTTTTTTAGCAGATGAACCACCATGTCCAAAGTTTACTTTTACAACATTTCCCTTTGGATTTTTTACATACACTTTGAACTTCTTTACATCACCATCCATTGGTTTATTAAGTTTTACCTTTCTACCTTGATATTCAGCTTCAGTAAGTTCCTCTTTCATATTTTTTAGAAAGTGGATAAACTCTTTCAAATCTTCACAGTTTTCAACATCATATTCTTCGATGTTTTCATCCAATCCTAATTTGAATTCGTTATAAAGTTCCTCTGAGTAATTCTCCATTTAAAATCCTATAATTAAACTTATACTATATAAATATAACAAAGATAATTTATAACCATTTTGTCAAATCTTCGAATCCATCTCCGAATTCCATTTGCCAAGGATTATCATCGTTGTTAGTTCCACCATATACCCCATTATAAGTATAAGTAGAAATACCATCAATAGCTCTTTTGGTTAAATCTACACCTTCTTGTCTTAATCTAAGAGCAGTATCCCTTACCCAAAGTGAAATAGCTAAACTCATAGTTAAATCATCATTATAACCTCTCATCGCTTCTGCTCTACCATTATTCCAAATAAATGTAAACAATTCATCGATAGTTCGTACTGAACGGATTGTGATTGATTTATCTCTGATATACTCTTCCAACTTTGAAATAATCAAAGGTCTAGTTCGAGAGGTAGTTGAGAAACCGGCTACTTGATTTCTATCTTGCGCTCGGTATTTGTTTGAGAATTGATTCTCACTATCCACATACTTCAAATCTTTGTTGGTATAATATAGGTTAGAATAGTTTCTATCAATTACTTGTTGAATACAAGCCCAACCAATGTTTGCGTTTTCAATTACCAACAATGCGTTGTTGTAATCCGTAGAAAGAGATACTAAGAAGTTTCCAAAATCTTTTGTATCTAATTTACCCTTATACTCAGCAACTTGCTCAGATGCCTCTATATCAATTACATGGCATGCGGAATAATCCGATGAATCACCCCTCGCAACATCGGCAACAACTATATATGATTTATTATAATCTGGATATGCCCACTTCCAAAGATTTCCATCAAACCCACCTTTTTCGATTGGGTCTTGAACATAGGTATCTTTGTAGAATTGTAAAAGTTGTGGGTCTATCACACTATCCCCAGAAGAAACGAAATCACAATCACATTCTTGTGCTGCTCCTTTAGGTCCTAATAGTGTTTCTTGTTCATCTCTCCAATCTTGGTCTCTTTCAGGGTGAACACTCCAATGTAATCTGATATTGTTGAATCCATTTGAACCTTCTTCAGAACCCACCCAAGTTTTGTGGAAAAAGTTACCCACACCATTTGGAGTAGAAAGGATAATTGCCGAACCCCCCGTTGATAATGTAGATTGAGCTGATACCCATATCTCTTCAATCTTATCGATAAATGCTGCCTCATCAAACACCAATAAAGATAGTGCTTCCGAACGACCAGCATCACCAGCAGCAGAAGTTGCTTTAATTTGAGAACCATTTGCATATCGTAATGATAGTTTGTTATCTTCAACAGTTTCCAACTTTAACCAAGATGGTAAGTACTGATTCATTACCCTTACTTTTGTTACCAAGTTTTTGGCTACCTCTTGCTTAGTTGCAATTACCAATACATTGTAATCTTGATTGAATAACATTTTCCACAAAGAGAATCCTGCGGTTAGTGTTGAGATACCAGTTTGTCTGGATTTAAGAATGATATTGTAACGATGGTCTTTAAAGTCAACTAATGTTTCCTCTTGAAACGGAAAAAGGTGAAAAGGAATTTTTCCTCTCACCGGATGTTGAATCATACAATACTTCTTCATAAAGTATATTGGGTCAGAAGCACATTTCTGATACTCCTGAGCTATAATTGCTTTTAAAGATTGTCTTTGTTTAGCCATAAATTATCCACCAGCGGCAAAGAACAAACTAAGTACCACACCACCAATTGTTCCCAATTTCCATAAGAAGGTATTTCGTTTTTGCCTTTTTAGTTCTTTTAGTAATTGTTTAGATTTTTCACTCTCTAAACCGAATTGTTCATCCTTTTTTTGAATAATACCTTCTAAATTAAGAACCTTACCATTTAAATTAGTAATAACACTATCCTTTAACACAAGTTTATCATGTGATAATCTTAGTAAGTCTTTAGTTTCTATCAGTTCTAATTTTAAACCATCAAAGGTAACTAAATCTTTAATTACCATCCTTACTATCGGAACTTTTAGTTTCACCACCGAGTCCCTTTTGGTAACGGTTTGTGAAAAACTGGATAAGCTCATCGAAAGTAAGAACATCAACATTATTGACTTTTTCATTCGTTTTGTTTTTTATTGTAGTGATGTTATTTTGTACTTTGTTGATATCACTATCAATTAGTTCTATTTCTGAATGTAACGATTCTATTTTGGAATCCAACTCATCGTTGGCTATTGCGATTGAATCAATATCACTTTGAATCATTTCAATCTTTTCATCAAATGCAGCAACATCCGTTTGGATATCATGCATTACCATTAGATTGTATCCTACAAATCCTAAGATAACAATCAATATTAAATATATTTTTGTATTACTATTCATCTTATAAAGGTTGTACTAATTCGTAGTTTTTATCTTTTAATAGTTCATATGCTGCGTTTCTCTTTTCAATAACCTCTAATAATTCTTTCTTACCCTTTTCGATATCACCTTCCAATTGTTCTCTTAAAAAATCGGTATCTACATTTTGTACCCACTTTTCAACTGAACCATCTTCATTTACAAAAGTATGTATGTTATTGACTTCACCTAATGCCTCAGTCCATTTATATAATACCTCAGTACCATATACAGCCATATTAGAATAAACTTTATATTCATTATAAGCTTCCCACAATCCATCTGTTTTGATGATTTGTTCTTTCTCAGCTAAACACACCGAACAATATCCTGATTTTTTGATTAGAGTCTTATCGGTTGGTCCGTACTTATTCTTTTTACAAGTATCTGATTTACATTCCGATGTTTTCTCTAAATACTTTCTTACCTTTGAAAGTTCAGATGATGCCTTTGATTGCTTTACTCTACCATATGATTTTTCTTCCCAAACTACTCCATCTTCTTCCCACTTATCACCAACATTACGTTTGGTTTCTTCTTTTACATCGGATAGAGAAATTTTAGTATCTTTTTGATACTCACCAGTATGAACCATATCAACCAACTTTCTACGAGTTGGGTGCATGAACTTTCTTTCAAATTTTTTATCTGCCATAACTATCTTATATATTCATATATATATATAAGTATTGTAATTTATACTATTCGTAAAATAATCCCAATATCTGATTAAGAGGAGCGAAGGTTCCAGTCAGTTTGAAAGTCTTTCCATTGTATACAAATACAATACCCTCATTAGGAACAATCTTATCTTTACCACCGATTGCGTTCAATCTTTGTAGTTCCAATTTAAGTTTGTTGATTTTCTTTTCATCGCCACTCTTTTGAACATCTTTGATAGTTTTATCCAATCTCTTCTTCATATCCCTAACTGCTTTATCAGGGTTAGCTGCAAGTACTGAACTCATAAAAGATAGAATATCTGCACCTACACCTAAGAAGATATCTTCAAATGGTCTGATGTTATCTTTAGCAATCTTAGCATGGTCATTCTTATCAATTCCCTTTGCCCATTCTAAAGTTTTCTCATCACTAAAATTCTTCTTGTCTAAACGGAAACTCTTATCATAGAATGCCCATCTTTTTACCAATCCCATTAGAGTTCTATTATCTAATTTTGTTGGTGATTTTTTAGTTACGAAATCCATCCAAAAGGCTTGATGATAATCAGCAATTCCATCAGTATCTTTTAATTTGTATTTAGATTGTAATTTTGATATTTTAGAATTGTATTTACCCTTCAGAGAAGTTAAATCTTTACTCTTAGGTAATTGATTAATTGGAGGACCTGATATTGTATATGCTGATTGTACATCTTGATTTACTTGTTTAATCATTCCAGCAAGTATCTTAGCCGCATTTTGATTTTCACCAATTGCTACACCATCTTCATTAAATTCCATAGTACCATGAAATACCAATAGTGCTTGTCCATAAGGTATTACATTTACTGAAGTTGGGTATATTACTTCTAAGTTCATAAAACATGCACCACCTTTAAAGATTTTATCTCTTTGTTTTTCAGAAAGTGATTTGATTGCTTTTGATAAATCATTCATAGCAAAGTTATATGCCTTTTCTAATTCACCTCTACCAGCAAACTTAGTAGCTACACCTTTTATATCCAAAGCGTTTTCACCTTTGTTCTTTAAGTGTCCTTTGTTTCTCGCAGCAACTAATCTACCATCTCTCCAACTTACAGCTAATGCCTGTCCATCGGTTTTTTCTCTTGCTAAATCTAAGTTTCCTTCTAATGCTTTATTTACAATATCTTTAAGTTGACCAAAAGTTAAATTGATTTCGGTATCGAATGGGTGATTCATATGCCCATATGCACCACCTTCATTTAGAAGAACTTCACTTAGTAATTTTTTTAATCTTATCATAATAGGTTTTATTTGTTAATTATTTAGGTTGAATAAGAACATCATCTCCCTTGGGTCTAACTTTATAATTAGAAGGTAGTAACCTCTTTATATAAGCCATATAAAGTTTAGCACGTCTTGTATCTCCGCTAAAATTCTTTCCTGCTGAGTATTCAATGGCAGCTGTTGGGTTTTTACCGATAAAGTCTTTTAGAATCTGAACGATAGTAGACATTATACGAAGTGGTGCACCTTCACCGGTAACCAGTGGGTTACCATCATCACCGCCATCAAAAGCATCCGATGGTGCAAATTCAAATAGATAAAGTAATTTTCCTTTTTTACCATCAATAACCGAGTAGTAGAATTCAGCATCATACTCTATTCCATTGTCTGTGGTGAATTTATAGAAGTAAGAATGTCCTTTTCCTATTTTCATCTTACTCTTTGAAAGAGCTTTCCATTTGTATGGTTTAGAAGAACCATCTCCAATTTCTGATAATAAATCGGTTAACTTAATCATAATAATCCTATTATTTTTTATTAGTTGATTCAGAGATACCACCACTTAAAGCGTATGGCTCATTGTATTTCAACTTTTCCTTTTCTAATTTTTCAAATTTATATTCCGGGTCTGATGTTTTAAAGTCATCTTTTCTCATTATGGTTTTAGCGATTACTTTATTCGCTTGTTTCATAAATGGAATATTAATATTAGTTCTATTATCCTTTGCTACAATCTGATTATATTGATTAAGGAAGTTTACAAATTCTTTTTTCTTTTTACCCAATCTTTTAAAGAAACCAATCAACTCAGCGTTTGTTACTTCTTTTCCGTTTCTTGGGTCATTTAATCTATCGAAGAAATGTTTACCAGTTAGAACCACATCCACTGGTTTTAATTGCTTATCAGCAAATGTATCAATCTTTTGAAGGTCTCCCATTGGAATTTCGTTGAGTTGAACTTTTACACCTTCACTTACAATTCGAAAGTTTACAACCTTTCTACCATTGATAGTTGGCATCCCATACTCATCCTTACCAATGGTTTTAACAACTGTCTTTTTGTTTTTAAATCTACCTGTTAGGATAGTATCTCCAACATTTACTGGAAGGTTGATATCTTCTTTTAAAGTATTTCCAACGTCATCACCCTCACTATCTAAATCTCTTAGTGATTGAGTTTTATCGATATTTAAATCAATGTAATCAACGAAAGAATATCCAACTATACCAACTATCTTAGCTATATGTTTAAACCACTTATTATAAGCCTCAGAACCATAGAAATCTTTTTGGTTAGTAGATGTGGTTTTACCAGCAACACCCGCAGGAAATGGGGTTACTGCTTTTATAGGTCCTTTTGGATATATTGGATGGTCATCAATATCAGTAAGTTCATCACTCATAATTTGTGATAAAACAGTGTATCCAATTTCCTCTGCTCTTTTTTGAGAAACCTTATTAAATGTATTGAAATTTGGATAGATATAGTTTGGTCCATCATCTACTGAATCTCTACCCATTGTAGTAGTAACTTCATTTATTAAATCAGTATTATCAACTATCCAATTTTCTAATATGTGTTTTGGAATCCAAATATTTTCCGAAGTTATTTCTGGTAGTTGTGATAGTTTACCTGCTATGAATTTAAATATTTTTGGATTGAACTTACCATAAGCCTTTTTAGTAAAGAACTCTTTCTTATCCGCATCAGAACCTTTTCGTAATCCCATACGAACATCGGTTCCACTTATTGGATTGGATTGTTGGGGAGCTATATAAACATACCCCCTATCCTCATATCCTTCAAAATCTAAGTTATCTTTGTAAGGGGTAAAGAACTTACCACCTAATCTATTTGCATCTTTCTTACCAACAACTGTGATGAATGATGTAGTATCTTTATCGAATTTCTTTAGTACCTCAGTTGGTACATATGGATTCTTAACTTCAACAATTTTGTTTGATGGAACACCAAACATCGTTGTCATTATTTGCTTTTTCTCTTTAAAGTTGAAAGGTGATTTCTTATTATCGGTTTTGTTGGATGTTCCGATAAAAACATTTTCCTTTCCAAACTTTTTTACTAAGTGAGAATATGTTGCGTAATGCCCCTTATGAAACGGTTGAAAGCGGCCAGAGTAAACTACAACTTTGTTGTCTACACTGTCCGCTTCCCCTAATATACTCTCTACTAAAAATTGAGATAATTCGTTCATTGTAATAGTACGTTTTCTATTGTACTATATAAATATACGATTTTTGAGTTTACCCATTTACACCTTAGAGAATGGAGCATCAACTGTATCACCACCAGCGATTCCGTTTGGATTTTGCTGTTGTTGAACCTGCTTCTCCAACTGCTCTTTATATGCTTTGTTGTAAGTAATTGTACCTTCTTCAAGATTCAATTGACCTCTTGGGTAATCTCTTTCAAGTTTATTCAACTCTTTTCTCATTTCAGAGTTAGTTTCAGTAAACCCACTTTCAGCTTCACCGAATGCTGCTTCAATCTTTTCCAACTCAGAAGTTAATTCGTTTCTTCTGATATGTAACTGACCAATCTGAGTCATTATCTGATTCAGTTGTGAATTGTACTCTTTAATCTCATTGAGTTTATCCTCAGATAACTCAACTGTTACCAATTCGATTTGATTTTTTTGTTCCTTTGCCATATGACCTTTAAATTAAATAATTTATTTTGAATTCATATATAAATATATAAATTATAAGTTTTCGTAATCTATTGTTGTTACACCTCGTTTTTGTACAACCTGCGCTGAACAACGATTAGCATATTGTATTGATTTTGGAATATCTTCGGTATCTAAGAACATCTTCACAAATCCCGCTACGAATGTATCACCAGCTCCTGAGATATCCATAATCTCTACTTGTTCGGTTGGATATGATGTACCATTGTACATACATCCATCCTTATCTAATGTAATTATCAACTTTTCTAAAATCCAATCGTTTTCTTGAATAAATTCTTTATTATTATTGAACTCAGTACGATTAAGCTTTATGAATCGTAAATCTTTACACCAATCACCCAACTTCTTTTTGGTATCACAAATTGTGTTTGGGTGTTTATATGCTATATAAGCAATATCTTCTTCAGATAGGAAACCTTTGTTGTAATCTGAAATTACTACCATTTGATATTCCCAAAAATCTATTTTAGGTAATCTATCACCTATATTATCTGTATTTCCATCTTCATCAATTCTTAACAATAAGGTATTCGATGATTCGTGAATATGTCTTGTCTTTGTAATTGGTGATTTCTGATGTTCGAAATCTACATCAATTTTTAAAGATAGTAGATTATTCATCACATTTTCACCCATCCCACCATTGTAAACTTCTCTCGTTGGAATAAATACTGGTGCCGGTCCTTCGGGTGATAAACGGGGAGTATCACCATAAATGAAGATATCATCACACCTTTCTCCTATAACTAATACTCTATTCATCTAATAATCCAGTTGTTGAGAATCCTTCCACTTTTGGAAAGTATTCAATTCGTTTAGCATGCTTTCTACCAATAATTCCCCTATCCTTATATTCATCACCAATTACAAAAATATCAGGTTTGTAATCTTTAATTAAATCAGATAGTTCTTTATCAGAATCAAATACTACAACACTATTCACACCTTCAATTTGAAGTAAGTTGAATATTCGCTGATTCTCAGTATGGAATGGTCTACTATCTCCTTTAGATTCTTTCACTCTTTTATCGGAATCTATTCCAATTTTTAGCTCACCACCCAATGATTTAGCATGAGAAATTAATTGAAAATGTCCATAATGTAAAACATCAAAACATCCGTTAATCCAAACTTTCATTTATAAAAACTTTTCTAATTCTTTAATTACCATCTCACCAGTGATAGATTTAGTACACTCAAATTGCCTATTAGTACCTTTATGGTCTGGACACCAATTCCAATCACCAGCATCTAATTTTAATCTATTGAAGCAACCACCACATATATCTTTTGGTGAACTGATTCGTACACAATCACTCATCTCTGCCCAATCGTATGAAAATCCACTTATGAGAACTGTTTTAGTTCCCAATCCCCAGCTTAACCAACTCAACCCACTACCAATACCAATGAATGCTTTTGATTTAACCATTTCATCCATAACCAACTCCAAAGGCCCCCATGGATGTTTTTCAATACCAGTTGGTTCAAAGTTACCCATAAACCCAGTTTGTTCTTTGGATAGTAATCTGATTCGATATCCCCTACCCGTTAACCAATCTACTACTTCTTGCCAACCAGTTGGGTTATTCCAATACTTTGATTGAGCGGTTCCGTGAATTGCAATGGTAATTAGTTTATCATCCTTTTCAACATTTCGTTTACCCAACTTTGGTTTTACTTCTACAAATTCCAATCCTAAGATATCAGTAGCCATTTCCTGCATTGATAATCCCTTAGGGTCTCTTCGGTTTTTATGTAAATTTACCGAACCATCTTCGTTGTAAAATAATCCCAACCCATACATAGCGTATAAGTTTTCTGCAATTTCACCAGGGTTTATAAATTCAATATTCGGATATTGTTGGATTAGCATTTCGTTATGGAATGTAGATGTTACCATCTTACAATTATGTTTCTTACCAAATTCCTCAACATATGGAAACCATGCTAATGTATCACCCAATGCTTTCGAATCCAATGCAACATATACTCTCATATCGGTTGCATTATAATCTTCTTCATGGAATAATTCAGTACCATTCCAAACTCGGATTCTCCAATCCACAAAGTATCGGATATTACAAGATGCCCAACAATTGTTTTTTATTTCAGTTTCAAACTGAATAACGTTGGTTGCTTTATCAATGAATTCTACTCTATAAGTTTCATCAACATTTCCTAATATTTCTACTTTAGGCCCATATACATATGATATGGAAACTCTATTTTTAATATTAAGAATGTTATTTTGATTTCGTTTTATTTTTTTGTAAATCACTTCCAACTTTTATTTAAATTATCTAATAAAGAAATACCTTCGGCTTGCTTACAAAATGGATAATGGGTAGTATATCTAACTTTATCTCTATTGTGATAGAATATCTCATTTAGCCAAATATCATACCCATCCCATGGAGTATCTTCAATTCTATCCATATACCATTGTTTATCTCTATTTGGAATTAGGTAACAATGTGCCCAATCCTGATTGAAATCAGTTTTAGCAAAGTTTGTATCCACATCCCAACGTTGCCAAGATGGATTATTGGCAAATGAAATATAAGGAACATTATCTCGTTCAGATATAAAACATGCCTTGTATATTATCTCAGCAAAATCCCTTAAAGATGAATAGATAAATGCATCAGCCTCAAATATAAGAGTGTAATCGTAATTATCAGTATCTATATTCTTCAATGCATTTATATGAGATGTGAAACACCCATAATGCCTTTTCGTCAATGTACCAACTCCATGTTCACCAATATAGGTAGGTGATGTGGTTATCATATCAGGCCTTCTACAAAATTCGGATGGAACTTCACCTTCATAAACTTCGTTTACCATTGGAATATAATCAAATCCCAATCTTTGTAATTGTTTTAATGATGTTGAACTCAATTTCTCTCTCACATCATCGGGTCTGGTCATTAAATGTAGAATCTGAATCTTTGGTTTCTTTCTAAACCAACCTGTGTTAGTTCTACTAATCTGTCCATAAAAATATTCATTTACAGCATCTATTACACCTTGAAATACTGGGATGTAATCATCACCAGAAATAATACCTCCTTGCTTTACTTTATGAAACCATGCATTGATATCACTCTTAACATCATCATAGGTATGACCGGCATCAATCATTATGAAATCTAATGAATTGTTGATGAAAGAATCTTTAGCGTTAACGGATGTATCTTTAATTACATTTATAGTATCTAAATTATCCAACAGTATAGCTGAATCCATAAACTCAGAATAGATATCATTATCAAATACACTTAATGTATTGTTATGAATATCTTCGGTAGGAGAACCTTTAAAAGTATCAACTGTTGTAAAGTTTACATTCTTACCACTATCTTTAATTTTATTAGCCATAAAGTTAGTTGATTTCCCAAACCAAGCACCCACCTCTACGATGTTTGAGTTATTTGGTAACTTATCAACTACATCCGTATAAAATTCCTCATATGAGAACCAACCAGGTATTTCATTAAACTCAGGCTTTAACTTTGTTAGTATGCGATGTTTGGTTTGATGGATATCATCATTAATATAAGTAACCAATTCGTTATCATCATACTTATCCAAATAAGTGTGTAATTTTCTGAATATGGATGGTAATCCATATGATAATGCTTCTTTGATTGAAAGTGGATTTAATTCCAACTTTGAACTGAAGTAGAACATATCCGATGCTTTGTAGAATTTATCAGTATCGGTTCTTTCACCATGTATAATACAATTGGAAGGTTTAAATTTCATTAAAGGTCCCCAATAATCTTCGAAGTTTGAAGCTTGGTTACCAACAAAGTGAAATTTTATTTTATACTTTTCTAATAATCTAGCTACATCAAATATCTCACTCTGATTTTTACCTTCAGAAAATAATCCAACCATCAATACATGCTTCCAATCTTTTTCAAATCCCAATTCTTCTTTTGCAGCATCTTTATTGTATTTAATATTTTCAATTGGATATTCCCATACTTTAGTATCAACTCCCAAATGTTCGAACTTTCTTCTACTCCATTCAGATACTAAAACATATCTATCAGGTTGATATCGAATTTCATCTGGATTGGTGAATGAACCATGTGTTGAACAAACTATATGATACTTTCTATTTTCGTTTCCAAAGATAGTATCTAATGTAGAGTGTTCTATAAAGTGTTCGGGAATTTCAGTAAAGTGGATGATATCCGGCTCTTCCGTTTTTATGATATCAATAAGAGTTTCCCCCTTATTATGATAAAGAGTATGTAGTTTTACCAAATCGTTTATTTGGTTCTTTTGAACTACAAATACACCACCACTATGGTCATTATATTCAACGACTTGTATATCAAATTCTTTATTGAATATTTGAATTTGTTTAAGAAGGTATTGTGGCATCCCACCAGTTGATAGGTGAGATGCTACATATATTAATTTTTTCTTATTGGACATAACACAAATTATTTAGTGTATAGTTACACTACTATACAAATATACAAAAAAAATATTAGAATACCAAATATTCTTAATAAATTATCGTACCATTTTCTAAATCAATCTGTCCGTTTGGGTATTTTTTATCCAACTCAGCCAATTCAATATTGAGTTCATTTATAGATTTATCCAATCGTGCACCAAACTCATTCTCTTTCTTACTTAATTCATCAAGATTTTGCTGAAATTGTCTACGTTGTACAGCAACCTGCCCTAAAGCAATTACCATACTATCTTGCTCATTCTGAATTTTTGATAGCTTTTCAATAATTTCCTTATCTAAAGCTTCTGTCTTTTTTTCCATAACGTTATTAATGTTTATATATAAGTATATATATTTCTAATTAAACGAAATTAATCTCATAGTTTTTAAATCAAATCGTAATCCAAGATATTGACCGGATTTGATTCTATCTAAGTGCTTTCTATGGGATTTACCAATAATATTGGGTTCTCCAAATTTATGTAACCCAAATGGTAAATCTTCTATTTTATAAGGGATACGATATACATTACCATTGGAATTTGTAAGTCTATCATACAAACGTATCTTATTATAAGAACTCCACCATTCTATTTCAAAAACATTTATATCAAGGTGAAATATATCGATACACAAATTATATTTTAAACCAATTGAAAATGCTGAATTCATTAATTTGGATAAGTTTTCATATGAATCAATTTCACCACTTAAAATAATATCGATATCATAGGTTTGTAGTTTTGAAATACCAAATAGAATCTCCGCAGCATTTCCCATAAACAAAATATTATAGTTATCTAAATTGTTATTTTGAAGAAATTCACTTCTCCATTTATGAAATATTTGCTTAGTTGGTTGTTGGAATTTATTGTAAACTTCAATATCACCATATTTGTAAATATAACTCATATTATGTGTTACCATTTATCAGGTAAATCCAAACTATCAATTCAGAAATTTTTGAAAATGATTAATTTCTAATAGTAGATGGAAACTCTATTAATGTATTCTTTTTTATTTAACTAAAATTAATTTTTAGTTATTTCTCTAATTATTTGATTATCATAGTATAATTCTAAACGAGCTAGCTCTATATTATTATCTTTATTCGCTTTATCCCACTCCAAAACATAGTGATTTAAATATGAATCTATTTCTATTTGCAAATCTATATCATATATCGACTTTTCATTTTTTAATGTTTGCGTTACACGAGTACCATTAGAATCTTCAATTATAAATTCAAATTCAGTCATTTTATTCTGGTTTAGTTGGCCATTCTATTTCAAATGGGTTATCGTTATTTGTTATATTTCTTAAATTTTCTCTATATTGTACCCACTCATCTAATTTAGAACCAGTTATTGGTGAATATGGTAGGAGTACCCAATCGGAATCTTGGAGTAATTCATTTCGCTTTACTCTAATAGAATTCCATTCCAATGATTTATCATATTCAAGTATGACAGGGTCAATAAGACCAACTTCCCATTGTTGATAGTATTTAGATTCACTAAAGATAGGTGTTATTTCAATCAAAGATTGACTGTAATTGAGGTTTGGTATATCCGCTTCTATAAATGGATAAATGCTTGAACTAAGTAGCTCGGCATCCGTTATATCTTCAAATGTATATCGGTCATTTTTCTTTTGTTTTATATCTACAAATTCATACAAATTATATGGGTATATTATTTCAGACCCAGATTGCGTTGCGTATATATCGTATTTTAATTTCATAATTAATTATTATTTTAAGCCCATGAGTTTACCGTAGATGTATCTCCATTTACGATTATCCAACCACCCTCTGCATCGGTATTAAGTGAACTACCACCATGCTGGAGTGCATATTTATCATAAACAACCATAATACATCTACCCCCATTTAGTGTATACCACCCATTATCATCAGCTCTACCAGATATTCCAGCAATATAACAAGCATCATCATCATAGTTGTAATTAAATAGTATTGCTAAATGCCCCACTTCAAAATCATCAACACCATAAATCTCATTTGAATTGTCCCTGTCTCTTTCTCTAAATGGAACAGCAGTACTACTTGCAAATTGTTTATGTGGTAATTCAAAGTATCTATTAGAAGTAGAAGTAGCTCTTAACCTAAAAAAACTAGCTTCCCGTACATCAATAAATAGTGGAGAGGTTATGGCTCCTCCAGAACTGTAAGTTTTATATTGAAAAACAGGACTTTTCAAAACAGTATAACCTTTTCCATTATCAAAGGAGGAACCCCAATTAACACCAATATTAACCTGGCCGCCAAATGTTGATGTTCCTTGAACATCTAAAGACTTATCTCCTTTATCAGATTGTTGTAAGTTCACATAACCACCTTTAGCCTGTATAAGAGTACTATTATAAGAAGTTGGAGAATTTCTAAATATCTTAACAAACTGGTTAGAATTTGTTGCAGCTTGGAACCCCCCACCCGATAATTCAATAAAGTTTGCAGGTGCTGCGGCAGTAACTGAAGAATCTAATTCACTTGTTGAAAAACTAAGACCACTCTTTGTGTGACTGTAATAAGTATAAGTTGGTGTAGTTGTTTGACCATTTAAGTAAGATGCAACTCCATTTCTATTTTTCATTACAGTACTATACCTAAATTTATAAGTTTGTGGAGTTAGGTCTACTTCAAAGCTATGATTTGCACTAATACTTGAATATGAAAATGAGTTTGCAGCTGAACTATACCCACTCTGATATTGCCACCCAGTGTTGGTTACAGATCCATATGGATTTGGGTGTGTATAATAGTTACCCAAACTATATCCACTCCTTGCGTAAGCATAAGAAATTTGTTCTCTGTGTATAACTGTTCCACCCGCATCTACAATCTCTAAATAAAAATATTGATATGCATATCTAGGTGAAATTCCACTTGAGTAATATCCATCAAATGAGTATGGTGATGGTGCACCAGAACCTACATTTATATATCCATTTGGACTTCCAGTACTAGTTGATACATTTGAAAGTCCGGATGTAGTAAGATTTGGTATTGGTATCGAAGTATAATCAAATAATCCACTAATTGAATACTCCCCCGCATCTTGAACCGTTACCGAAACTTCATTACCGAATTGATATGTACCCGTTATTGTACTGAACCCAGCACTTGTTAATGATGGGCCTGATGGTGCAGCTATACTTGTAGTATTAAGACCGGAAACATTTAGATTACCACCAGCAATGTTAGAAAGTGTGTCATCCGCATTAATTTTTGCCTTTAGTTCATTTGATTGATTAAATAATTGAATTTTCTTATCCGTTGGATTTAGTACTATCCTATTATCAACATCTCGTAAAAACCCACCATTAGCTATATCATCAATTACCCAATTACCAATTTTACCAGATTCTATATTAAATGAACCAGATATGTTTGCATCTTGTGCAGACATGTTACCTTCGGAATCTACTGAGAATAGTGGGTTTGTTGCATTGGGAACACTAATTGTACCTCCAATTAAAGTCATACCATTTAATGTACCCGCACTAATTGTTCCACTATAATTAAATAAATTACCATCAAAAGTTAGTGCACCACCAGAACCAGAAATAGAAAGTTTTTCGGAACCACTATCAAATCCAAAGAACATACCAGGATTACCATATCCTTCTGTCCCATTTTGTCCAATAGATAAAAATGGGTTTTGATTTGAATTAGATGTATCTGCGTTTAATTGAATAACTGCACTTGAACCATTTGAACCAATATTTATAGTTCTATCAGCATAAACATCTTGTGCAAAAAGAATATCAGTTGCCACAGAAGTAAACTCTGCTCCGAAGGATTCCCACCCAGCTGTCCAAGTTCCAGGTTCAATTGATGAACCAACCGATGGCCATTCAGGGTCACCCGGAAAGAAATCCCCCGCAAGAATATCTTGCCCAGCACGATAGTAAGTACCACTTTCCAATACTACATCACCTTCAAGGTAATCTTCACTACCATCCCAAGCACCCGCATATCTATGTGTTGTTGCACATATATAATAACTATTATTATACTTAGTCACATACTTTAAATTATCTTCAGCCAAATATACCACCTTATCACTTATAGTTGGTGTTGTACCATCGGATAGTGTTAGTTTCCATTCACCAGCATATACTACACCACCATCTTCACCATCCGTACCATCTTTTACTTTAGTTAAAGTTTGTGTTGTGGTTGATGTAAATGATGCCCCACCACTTCTCAGACCGGTTATGGTATACGTTACAATAACCGAATCTTGTGCATTATCCATTGAAGTAAAATCAGCAACTTCAGCTGGTTCTTCTCCTGCTTCTTCTACATCGATAGATGGTGTATTCATAACACCTGATGGGCTTTGTGTAGCTGATATTGTAAATTCACCATCACTTGGTGTTCCGTTTGTGTAGTATAGTTCGAGTACACCTTCAAATACTCGTATCACCGTACCACTATCAGTATATGATGAAACCACACCAGCAGATGAAGCTGGAAGTGTGTGTGCTTGGTTTGTATTAATTACAGTTATTGCATCAACACCATCCACACCATCAGATACAATATAGAATGTTTCATTTATTGTGTTTGTCTGTCCAGTTGCAGGGTCAGTAAATATTGCGGTTAATACAGTATCTTTTGTAGGTACCGATGCTCCACCTAATGTAATGGTTCCACCATCACCATCACCAGCTGTAATCGTAATATTTGTAGTATCACCAACACCAGTTGATACAGCCATTCTATCCACACCAACACTAAACGATGGAGTAATAGTAACACTTTGAGTGTATTCAGTTCCAGATGTATCGTAGAATGATGCGGTTGCGGATAAGTAACTTGGACTAAATGTGTTCGGAGTAACTGATGTATTTCTATTTGTTTTTAAGTTAGGTGCTATAAATGAACCACCACCTAAACCATCGGTTACATCCAATAGTGTTATAGAATCTAATACCGTACCACCATTATCTTTTAGTAAAAGTGTTTTAGTTCCAGTAATAAAATCCGATGTAATGTTTGGATTATAAACTACCCCATTACCAGCATCACTAACACCACTTTGTACGGCTAATAAAGTTCCACCATCATAAATTTGTGCATCAGTACCAGATGTTATATCAGTTATTCCACTAATATCTGCTTTTTGAACTTGTAGTGTAATAGTACCACTACTATTTTTTATTTGAGTACCACCAGCGATTGGAGTAATGAAATAATTTGGTACAGTATCGGAACCTGGTTTAACCCCAAATATGTTAATCACATCACTAACTACTTCAACTTGGTCAGCATCAGAAACACCTAATCTAAATTGTAGAGGCATATCAGATATAGTTGCTGAACTTAAATCTATACTACTTGATAAATGATTTTCAACATCATTACCATCGTAAAAGGAAACATCATTATTATGGAATGTACCACCGCCTGTAAATTTAAAGAAAGGATTTACAAAGTTTGATGATGATGCAATTAAGTTGATACTACTTGGAGATGGATTATTTCCATCTTGGTCAAACTCAATAACAAAAGTAGATGCTGCTAATGTTGCCGTTTTACCAACACCAGACGATGCATCCCATACATCTCCAATGTTTGGTTCCCCAAAAACTCCATCACCCTGAGATGCTGTATGTGGTGCACTTGCTCTAAAACTTTGATTTAGATATAAAACCGAATCATCAGTATTATAATATGCACCATCTGTCCAATCACCTCTTAATTGTGGTTCTATTGAACCTGCTGCAGTTTGTCTAATTGCACCTCTGATTAAAAGTGTTTGACCATCCCACTTTAATGAATTATATGATGGTTCCGTTGGGTCACCTGATAATGATAATAGACCTGATGTACCTGCGGTTCCAGTTGGTCCTCCATTGTTGGTTACACCAATATATGCACCCTGTTGTCCATATCCTTGAATACTCTGCCCTATCGATATATAAGGTTCATCGGTTCCACCAACAATCGCAATTTGGGGATTGGTATCATAATCGGTTGTTGGTTCACCTACATTAATTGTATTTTTTACAAACGATTCATCAAATATTGCAATCTTAGCTGCAACGAATAGTTCTTGCTGACCCAAATACTCCCAACCATTAGTATCAATAGTTCCCTCAACATAAGTACCATCAGGATTTGTTTGTGATGGTAGTTGTGGTTCTGGTGTGTATTCATCATCACCATCGGTGTATTCTGAACCAGATGGTATTAATTGTGTTGTTGCCCAATAATGAGTTGTCCCATCAACGTTCCTAAGTACAGCATCTCTCCTTTGGTTACCTTGGTCAAATATGTATGCAATACTACCGGTCCACTCACCCCTCATTACAATACCAGGCCCAGTTGCTCCTTCAAAAACAGCTGAGAATGATTGTTGTACAAATTGCTCACCTCTACCATTCTCAAAGTCAAGTTTATATACAATGAATCCCTGTGTATTTGATTGAGGTTCGGTCCAATCCGATATACCAGACGAACTAGCATATAATTCACCAGAAGTTTCCAACAACCTACCATCATTATGTGTTAGGAATGGTGATATATCATGTATAGATGCTGAAAATTGTCCAAATGTACCGATTGGTAAGAATGTAATTGGGTCTAATGCCGCTTCATCATATTCCTCAACATATTGTAATTCAGTCCCACCCTTATATGCTCGTATTAATGTACTTGTGTTTTCAACAAATGTTGTACCATCAACTTCAACAGTTATAGAAGATGCTGGATTTGTTACTACTGCCGAATATGCAGTTGAACCCTCCGATATACCAGATATAGTTACAGTATCGGTATCAACCACCACTCCATTAGGATTACCATCTCGTAATTCAACTGTAAATGTTTTTGCTGAACCAGTAGATGGTAAATCACCAATAGTAGTTGTGCTATCTGTCGATGATGCTTGTATTGTGGAACCATCATCATTTAAGAATTTAAAAAAAGCAGAACCAGTTACATTTATAGCAATTGCAGATAAATCAACATCACCTACCGGTGCAACTTTAAGCCCATCACCATCATAAATAACAGTATCACTACTAGCTATTAAACTAACCTTTCTTGCAGCAGTTCCATCACTTACTTTTGAAAATGTTTGAGTTGCTGAAACTATTCTAGGAACACCACCTACACCAGCAGTCAATGAATAAGGATAAACCTTAAATTTATATGTAATACTACCAGATGGTTGATTATTTGCCAATCCCCCAAATCCTTTAAAATGTAATATTTCTCCATCAGATGAAGATACACTACCAGATGCAATTAAATCCCTAAATGAAGATGAAACTTCTGAAAATTGTATATTTCGTTGTGTTATAGATTGCGTTACAAATGTACCAGGTCTACCACCATCAAATTCATCATAGAAGAAGAACTCATCATTTTGTTTTATAAATACTTCAGTTGTTGCACTTGAATAATTGGAAACATATCCAATCTCATCAGCATTTAATGCAACTGCCATTGGTTCTATTGTAACTTCAATAGGCCCACCACCATCAACTACCTTAGTGAACTTTTGAGTTCTACTTGCAGTTACCAATGATGATGTAAAGTATGGGTAGATATCAAAATCATATCTAACACTAGCACTTAGTGCTGACATTGTTTCGAATCCAGCCAAACTCATTGTTGTGGTTGAATCACCAACCAATGTCCCATACTCAATATTAGTTGTAACTATTGAACGGGTGGTAAACGTACCAGGATCGCCACTTGCAGTATTTATTAAGAATAAATCACCTTGTGTTAATTGTATATCAGTATTTGCTAATGCGTAATTATAAACCTCACCTTTGTGATTTGAACCCAATGAAACTGGTTGAGGGTCTATATCAATTACAATTGAATCTTGCCCAGGTAAACCATCAGGTGTAATGAAGAATGATTTATTTGCAGTTACGGATGCTGATGTAATTGGCTCAGTATATGTAAACTCTAAGTTTAATTGCTTTGTATCAATTGCCGAATAATATGGAATACCATTTCCAGGTACACCATTATCAATTACATTTCCAGCAAAATCAGTTACCGATAATGTAATTGTACTATCAAATGCCCCAGTTTCATAGAACATATAATAATGTGGTAATTCGGTTTTAGGTTCCTTTGAAGAAGATGGTATAATCAACAAACTAGCCGATAAGGGATTTAATGTTGTACCTCTTCGTTGGAACGATGCAGTTACTATTGATTGTAATGGGTTGAAATCATTAATTTCTCTGGGTTTGTACTTTATATTAAATTGTTCAGTTGTTGAAGTAACAATACCATTATTCAAACCATCTTTCAAATCGGTTAGGATTTGTGATGTTAAAATTGATTCAGATGTAGGTCCATCCATAAGATAAACCGTCAACTCATTATCAATAGAATCTCTTGTAAAAATTGCGTTGTAATCAATCTCACCACTACCAGTTGTACCAGCACTTACACCTTCTATAAAGTTAGGGTCAGTAATCGCTTGGGAAAGTGAAACATAAGTTTGGGTACCATCTAATGATGATGATAATAAATGTAGTTTAGCATCAGAGAAACCTCTAGCCAATCCACTTTGTAAATCAATACGATTGATACCATCAACCCTTACCGCTTGTATCTCTAATGTCTTATCTTCTTTGTTTTTAATTTGAGTACCTCTGAATGGTACTATCTCAAAACTTACACCACCCTTACCATCTTCAACTCTGGTAATAACAAATGTATCGGTTACACCCTCAACTTCAGCATTATATCTTATAAATTGAACGGATATATCATCTCTAGAACCAGTAAAATCTTGCACTCTTAGGAATGGCTGTCTACCCCCATCAACATCCCAATTAGTTAAGTAACCAGGATAGATACCACCAGCATATTCAGATTGTGATATTTCATTTCCGAAGAAATCATATGCACCAGATGTATAGGTAATTGAACCTGTAACCAAATTAGTTTCCACATCAAAGTTGATTACAAATGGTGGAACTGCGTTTGCAGGATTTGATGCTGAATCGAATGAGAAGTATAAATTGTCTGGTGTTATATCCAAACTCTTATTAAACAAGTTTGTATTACCACCAGTAAATGTTTTCGTTTCCTCTACTCTAACTGGTATGTAGTTATTATTGATATCATAAAACTCAAAACGATAATCAAATGTTTCAGATACTAATGTTTTTGGAACTTGTTGAATAAAGGTAATCTCATCAGGTGAAAATGAAGTTTCTTGTGATGCCTTTAAACTTACATTATTTACATACCAATCACTACCACTTACTTCAAAATATAATTTAGCATTATCAAAATCATTTGCAACTATATTTTCACTAAAGTTTGTTTTCTGAAGTATTGTTGTTGATGCTGGTATATTTATTATTTGTTGTTCTACACCTTTATCATTATTAGAACCACTTAAAAATACCTTTAAATATGCATTAGGGTCAGTTGTTTCCTTCCTAACATTAAAATCCAAAGAATACTCAACACCACTTCCAATAGAAAAGCTTTCCGATGTAAAAAAGTAATTTGTTGGAGTGGAATCTAAATTAACTGAATTATATAAAAAGTCTTGATTAAATGAAATATTAAAATCATTTGATGATGTAATCCAATATGAATCTAAAATATCTTCAGTAAAGATACCATAATTCTCTTCCTTTTTATCAAAAGTAGTAATATCTTTTAATAATTCATTTGATTCCAACTGAATTTCTTGTACGAATTCAAAATCAGTTAAATTTGATTGAGACCGTCTAAATACCTTTACCCTTGCAGCATCACCTACAAAAGTTTTCATATCAGTAATACTAATTTTAGCAAATGAACCAGTTAAAGCAGTTGCTAAATCAGTTACACCTTCGATATATGGGAATGTTACTGAGTATTCTTCATTATTAAATGATTTAGCTAAATCATTTTCAGTATAGGGTGGTGATACTATTAATTCAGTTCCATTAACCACATCATCAACAATTGGAGTATAGTTTAGGTTGGTAAAATTAATAGGTTGTCCTACTATGGAACCAGTCCATTTATCACCACTATCTATATTCAATCTATATGATGTTGGTAAAGAAAAATTAGATAGGTTTTGGTTTTCAGATGGAGCTAATGGTATACCACTCACTGAACCAGTCTGAGTGACTGTTGGTGGATTCCCACTAAATATAGGTTTTACAAATTCATCAATAGATACATCAGGCCTACGATAAAATCTAACCTTATCCTCATTTGCAAGTAGTTTATTTATCTGAAATGTTCGTTCCCACTTAACATTATAAGCTCCCTTCCATTCATCTGGAATTGTTCGCTTTACACCATTTTCATCATACTCTTTAAGTTCACCTAAAATGGTAATTTTACCTAAACCAATTGGAGTATCGTTATATACATAAACAGCTACTAATTTAGATATACCCTCATAGTATTCTGGTATACCATTACCTGGTTCGTAATATACAGTATTACCTTCTACATCTAAAATTTCAATCTTAATCTCAGTTGATTCCTTTAGATATTCCGAACCCTCTATGAGGAATCCGTTTTTACCACCAGTAAATGTATCTTTAAATTCGGTTATTCTAAAATAATCTGAATTGGGATTATCATCTACTAAAAATGTCTGAAATGATGATAACTTTTGTTCGGGTGAGTACTTCTTAATTCTTGCCATTTACCAATTTACCTATTAGTGTTTGTTGTTATAAATATTCCAAAATTTATATTTAAAATAGTTATACTAAAGAAAACTAAAGAGTTCTAAAGAAATGAGTAAAAAATATGCAATGTTACAAATTGATGCCGAAGTTCATCAATTATTAAAGGAGTTTTGTAAGAATAGAGGATATAAAATGAATGGGTTGGTAGAATCTCTTATAAAAGAAAAGGTTTCACCAAATGTGAAACCCCTTCCTTCTAATGTTCTTAAAACTAAGTAACTGCTCTACCTTTCATACCTTCCCAATCCCTATTTTTTCGTACTACATCATTTTTACGATTAGTAGCCATTAACATAGTTGGATATAATCCCAACTCATCAGCTAAATGAATTAGTGCATTAACATCCTTTGGAAAACAATGTCCACCATATCCAAAATCACCATCAGGTCCTGGTACATTCCAATGTGATTTACCTAACCTATCATCAAAGGTTGAATATTCTACTACCTTATCATAATCTATATTCAACTTCTCACAAATCTGATACATCTCATTAGCGAATGATACTTTAGTTGCTAAGAATGTATTTGTTAAATACTTTACCATCTCAGCATGAGTTGAATCCGTTTTTACTATATGTGCTTTTGGGAATACATTTGAGAATATTCGTTTAAGGTAAGTTGTTGTTGGTCTTGGTCCTCCTAATATAATCCTATTCTGATTTTCGTAATCCTTTACCGCGTTTCGTTCGGTTAAGAACTCTGGGTTGAATACAATGTTTGTGTTGTATGTATCATTCCAACTTTGAGTAGTGCCAGGTGTAATAGTTGATTTAACAACAATCCCTTTGGTTATACCAACCTCATCAATTTGTTTGATTACATCTTCTACGATATTAGTATTACAACTACCATCAGAATTCATAGGAGTGGGTAAGCAGGTAAATACATAATCACATTTAGATACATCTTCAAATGTGGAGTTACATTTAGTTTCATCCAAATCGTAAGTCAATACATTATAATGTTCTTTAAACTTTTGATAAACTGCATTACCAACAAACCCCTGTCCTATAATTCCTATTTTCATTTTTAAAATTTAATATTACTAAATCCATTTACTTTTTTGATTTCCATTAGGTTATCAACTACATCTCTCATTGAATCGATGTGTGAGATAATCATTACGAAATCGAATTGTGTTTTTAGATAAGCGAACAACATATACAATGATGTTAGGTTTTCATTATCTAATGTACCAAATCCTTCATCTACAACTAAGAAGTTTGGACGAGGTAGGTTACATACGTTGATTAGAGCGATTCTAATCGCTAAACCACTAATGAACTTCTCCATACCACTACACATCTCTAAACTCCATTTCTGGTCATCGTAAACGATGTTAGCGTTGATGTTCTTACCATCCATATCTAATTGTAATCCGAAATCTACAATCTGACCTAAGATGTTGTTTACCTCACCTTCAATCATTGGTAGTGCCTTAGAAATCAATTCATAAGATACACCATCCTTACCCAAAGCGTTTAGGTAATACTCAAACAAACCATGTTGTTCTTCTAATTGTTCTACCTCTTTGATTCTCTCTTCAATAGTTTCCTTTTGATTCTTTAACGATGATACCTCACCATTTAGTTTAAGAATCTGAGTATTTAGTGAATCAGTAGTATTCTTAGCTGAACTTAGTTCGTTTCGAACATTCTTCATATCTACTCTCAATTGTTGATTGATTTCAATCTGCTTCTCATTATCTAAATAATCTTCAATAAGTTGTATAACTTGTAGAACTTCGTTATTTAGTTTGATTTCTTTGGTTTCGAATGTTGATAACTTGTTGATAAGTGTGTTAATATTTTTACTTACCCTTTCCTCATCTGATTTTAATTTGGTAAGGTTACTTAACAAATCAGAATACTTTTTACGAGTATCAATAGCAAGAAGTAGAACATTCTTATCTTCAAACATTTGTTTCTTATCAACTTCGATAGTAGCTAAATCAGCTTCAACACCAACTTTAGCATCAATGATTGATTCAGAATTCTCCATACAAATATCACAATCTTTATTGTATTTATGTGATTCCAAATGCCTCATTCTATCCATCAAAGAATCTTCTTTGATTTTCAACTTATCTAACTCATTATCTAAATCCTTTAAATCGGATGTATATTTGTTGAATAATTGATGTTCTTTTGTGATTTTATCTTCATCATAGGTATCAATCTCTTCTTCTAATTTAAGTTGCTTTTCTTCTAACTCATTAATTATACTTTGAGTAGTATTACGTTGCTCTTCTAAATCAGTAATAGATGATTCTAATTTTAATTTATTAGTTTCCAACGCATCCAACGAATAGTTATCTGATTTAACTTTTACAATTTTCTCATTTAGAGAAATTAACTTTTGATTGTGCTTCTCAACTTCACTCTTAGAACTATTTAACTGAATCTCAGTAAGTTTATATTCAGATTCCTTCTCCTTTAAGGTAGTTTCGATATCAGCCAACTTTTGAGTAAAATCATCTTGCTTAAACTTACGGATTAAAGATGAGTTATCTCTATTCTCTTCTTGTGCAAAAGAGTATAGTTTATCAAACACATCTACACCCATAAATTGAGCTAAGATTTCCTTTCTCTCAGTTTGAGATTTATCAATAAATAAAGCGTTGTTTCCTTGAAGAGAAAGAGTGGTTAAAACGAAATCATCATAAGTACCTAAGTATTGTTGAATATTTGCGTTGGTTTCTCTTCTCTGCTCTCCATTTAAAGAAGTGATACCACCATCATCTTCTCTCCAAAAAGAAACATCTACTTTTACATTCTTACCTTTGTTGATTAGTTTAGCACTTCTTTCAATAAAGTAATCTACACCATCAATCTGAAAACTTAATTTACAATAGAATTTATCTTTTCTATTATTCATTATGTTTTTTGCCATATAAGTTCTACTCGTCTTATCGAAAATACAAAATGAGATAGCATCAAATAAAGATGATTTACCACTAGCGTTTGGTGCAAATACTCCCACCATTCCTTTAGCGTTATCGAATCTAATTTTGTTGTTCTCACCATAAGAGAACATATTAGAGAACTCAAATGTCTTTGGTATCCATTGGATGTTCGGTACAACATCATCATCTACCAACTTTGTATTCATATCCCTATTGAGTTGTTGAATCTTATCAACAGTATCCTCATCTGCTAAGTATTGTCTTTCTAAGTAATCCTTAATCAGTTCGTTTTGGAATTCCACATCTCTCACATTTCCGATTGCCAACTTATCATCAAAGTTACCAGTCTTTTGTTTTGAGAGTGTATCCATTCTCGTAACAGTAAATTCCTCTACCTTATATTTCTTTTTGATTTCAGTTAATGCTCTCTTAATCTGAGTTGGGTCAGTATTTGAAATACGAACTCTCAATCGGGGTTTCTTTGGCATATCTGAAACATTTGGAACTACACCATCGTTTACATCTAAGGTATAGAATCCATAATCATTTTCAATATCAAACTCTTCGAACGTTCTACTTTCAACATCCCATAATAGATAACCATGCTTATCCAATGCTTCTCCGTGATTTTGTTGAATCATAGAACCAGCATATGCAATCGTTGGTGAACCTAAAGTTTGTCTTTTGTGGATATCACCTAACATCACCATATCAAATCCTTCAAACATATCAGTTGTGAATGAGTTGGATGATACAGTGTATCCGATATCAGTTTGTGCTAAGTTTACAGGTCCATGGAATAAACATATAGTATTCTCACCTTCTACCAATTCCGCCTTTGGCCAATTCTCTTTTTCATCGAGTATCGAATATACCACAAAAGTAATATTATGGAAGGGATAGATACCAGTATCTCTAAGGTAATGTATTCTTTCATTGTTTAAGTTTTCTACGATTGGAGTTAGTACATCCAAACGATAATTATTATTTAGGTTACAATCGTGATTACCAGTAATCATAAATGTTTCCTTTCGATTAGCACACTCAGTTAAGAACCAACTAATCTCCCTTACTAATTCGGGACTCATTTCGGTTTTAGCATGTGCAATATCACCAGCTAAATAAATGATAGAGTTTTCGATATTATCTCTATCTACATTATCTAAGAACTTTTGGAATACTTCTCTATACTCCGTATGTCTTTTCAAATTACGGATATGTAAATCCGCTAAATGGTAAATCTTTTCTACCTTCATAAATTGTTTAGTTTTGATAGGATTAAATCATCCCAACCACTTTCTTCGGTTTCTTTTAGTAATTCGTTTACTTTATCAAATCCCAACTCACCTGCATCTGAATTTCCGTTTGGAATGATGTTCGTTACTTTTATACCATTTTGAATAAAGTAATTAGCGTGTTGTGTGGAATCATCCACTGCATCTGAATCTAATAGTATGTTGATTTCCCTTACACCTTTTTCGAAAATCTTTTCTTTCAAAGTTCGAGGTAGAAACTTCCCTAAGATTGGGATTACGTTTCTCTTAACTGCGAATGAATCAAACACACCTTCAACTAAGGTGATTGGCTCATTCCAATTAATTTGGTTATCAAATACAATTACATTTCTACTGACTGGTGGATTTTTATACTTCATAGTTGAATCCTTATAAAAGGAACGAGCTATAAAATAGTTCAGTTCACCCTCTTCACTATAAGATGGAATAATCACTCTACCACCATACAATCCATCTTCACAATACCCAATATTGTATTTTAATACCTCATCCATTGTAATACCTCTATTCAGTAGATATCCAATAGCCTGATTGTAAATTGGGTTGATTGATTTCGGTTTGTGGTAGAGTGATTTAAATTCCTTTGGTAGTTTGAGTACTACCTTTTCAATCTCCCTTTGATTGTTAGTTGGCTTGTATTCACCATATATAGAAATAATTTTACCTATATCATTTCTATCAACATTTAAGCGATTGAGTAGTGATTGGATACTTCTACCCTTTGAATCACATACCCAACAATGCCAATATTGAGTTTCAACATTTATTTGTAGTTTCTTCTTATGGTGGTGGCAGAACGGACAATGATGTGCCTGTTCATTTCCCTTTAAAGATGAACCAACACCTAAAGCAGAATCTAATACATTAATAACAACTAATTTGTTTCTAGCGGAGAGCATAAACTTTAATTTGGAACAAATATACGAAAAATATTTGGATTTACCAAATTATCCTATTGTTGAATCTGATATATCAAACATAAAACTACCTAATCGTTTTAAACTATCGATGATATCTTTATCGACTTTACGAGCTTCCATTTCTTTGACTAGATGTTGAACTGATTTAATTCCAATCTTTAATGCATCATCTTTTGCGTTCAATGAATTTGGATTTACTCCATACTTCTGTGCTATTTGTTGTAAGTTCATAATATTATTTTGTGTATATACAATTAAACACTAATATACAAATAATATTTTACTTATCCAAATCTTTTCTATAAAATTTTCCTAATATATTTCCGTTGAGAGAATTATCATCTGATAGTACATCGTAATGAAACATCCAATGTACTTCGTAGTATGATAATGATTTTTTGGAATAGCAGAATTGTAGTATTTTACGTTTGAACTCATCTTCCTTTCCTTCTGAGATTTGTTCTCTTATCCAATCGTTTGATGAATAGTATTTCTGCCAGTCAGATGATTTTCTAACTTTTTTCTTTTTTGGTAGTGAACCCCTTATACCTTTTAACTTTCGTTCTTCTTTGATACGAGCTAATTCTCTAACTCCGATTTTTACATTTCGGACACTCTCTAAGGATTTCTTACCAATATAATATTTGCCGGTAGGAATGTGTTCAATCATATAAACAAATCCTACGGCATCTTCAGGTATAACTTCTTCGGTAACATCGTTACCTTCCCATAACCAATTTAACATTCAATTTATTTAAATATATCAGAATAAGGTTTTGCAGGAGTATGCCCAGCTGCACCTTTTCCTAATTTTCTACCACCTGATTTTTCGATGGCTTTTTCATCCTTTGATAAATCCAATCCACCATCTGCTTCTAATGGTGTTTTATCACCACCTTTAGTATTTGCTTTTGATGCTGCTGGTGGAGTTTGTTTTAATCTTTCTTCTAAAGTCATAATAGTCTTTTTTATATTATATAAATATTATCTTATGTATCGAAACGAACGATGAAGTTGACTGGGTAATCGGGTAGTGATTTAATCGGTTGTGGTAATTTAGCCACAGCCACCATATTCAATTCATCATCATATAAACCTATTGTTGTTATAAATGGTGCAAGATATGAACCAGTCTGGTCAACCGAACTACTAACTATGTAATCATCAAAACTTCCCTCAGTAACACCATCTAAAGATGAAACGATTGGGTGGTTTGCGTTTTTAATATATTTAGCTCCCGGTTGATAAAATGATTGAGATACCATTGTACCATCAATCAATCGTGTCTTTGGTTTTGTGATTGATGTAGTAATCTTTTTACCACCAACTTCATATACAGCAGATGGGTTTTGTGAAACATTGAATTCATTCTCCAATACCGAAAGGAATATCTCATTCTCATAAATTGTCATTGTAGAACGATATGATACATCAAATGATGATAGTGATGAATCCTCAACAATTCCATCGGTTAGTACAACCAATCCCCTATCATAGAATACATTACCCTTTATATTAGATGCCGAATCTATTAAGTTTGAATTACCATCATCAGTTGCCGTTATTGAACCATACTCAACTATCATTGAACCTACTTTAATTCCCTCACCATAGTATTGTTGTGAGATTGGGATTACTCCAATAGTATCACCAATAACCCTTTCATTAGTTGATGTATATGATTCTCTCTTACCAACTTCGGTTACAATAGATGATGTGGCTGGGTTTAAATAGAATTGTGCTTTAATAGAATCATACAATGTTCTTTTTGAGATACCATTAGTATTTGTTGAATCAGTATCCACATCATATAAATCAGTCTGATTAGTTCCATACATTGGGGTAATATCAGTTTCATCCAAAGTCCACTCTTTGTAAACTTTGAAAGGTCTAACTACTACATCCGATTTTGGTATTTCTTTAATCATTTAAAATACTTTTCTATAAATATCAAAAAACAAAAAACCCCACCGAAGTGAGGTTCTTAGTATATCAATAAAAATTCTTAGAAAGAAAGTTTTACTTTAATTAGAACTTCCTTATCAAATGATTTTTCAATCGGTTGAGAAGTTTTAGCTACTGCAATCATCTCATTTGAATCGTTCAATAAACCCACCGTTGTAATGTAAGTTTTTGGGTCGGTTTCAAATGTAGTTTCAGCGAACGTTCCGTTTGCGTTTACATATGTTGGGTTGTTTGAGTAGTTGAACTCTCTATTTGTTGCTCTTACGAAGAAGTGTTGTGTAGATACATTTTCAGTTCTTCTCGCTTGGAAATCACCACCTAAACGAATTGAGTTTACCAATCTTTCTTGGTTTTGCTTATCAGCATCTACACCCAAATCACCAGCGATACTTACCTCAGAACCATCAACACCGATGTTTCCAACAGTATCTTCTAATGCGGCTGGAGATAGAACTATGATACCTCTATCAGGGTAGAATAATCCAAACCCTACATCTCCAGATGAAGTTACAGTATTAATCGTTGCTTCGTTTTCAGTACCTAAGTTAAGTGAACCACTTACTACTTTAAATACTCTACCAGCTTTTCCTAATGTATCTCCAAATTTCTTACCACTGTCATCAATGAAAGTGAAAGTACCATTTGAACCACTTAATTGTAATGACCAGTTACCTGGATCCATTTTTTCTCTATATCTAGCTCTATTTACGTTGATTACATAAATATCATTCGAATCATCAGAATTACCAGCACCATCTTCAAATGAGAACTTATCATCGGTTGGGTCTAATAAAATAGATTTATACTGAGCGTAAGTTGCTTTAGTTGGTAACAATGCATCATCTGATGCTTGTAATGAAATAGAACCACTACCATTAACGTGTCCGTATGCTACTGCGAATTGTACTTCTGCTGAAGAATTAGTTGCAGGGTCTGATTCGTATACATTATAGTAATACTCACCAGATGCTGCTGCTACTTGAGTTGATGATGTAAATGCGTTTACTAAAGAACCAGAATCACCAGTCCATAAACCAGTTGTTACTACTTCTACTTTAGAATTTACTTTATCAAACTCACCGAATCTTTTATATACACCAGATGATACACCTGTTGCTAATGAGATTTGCTGTCCACCAGGTAATGCAGAATTCAAAAGGGCTACTACATCAGAACTGTCGATAGTTCCACCTTGTGCTAAGGCCTGTAATTGATTAGTTATATTTGGGTCGTTTATAATTGCCATATCTTATTTCCTTTATACGTTACTTCTATAAGTTACTACAACAGGAATGGTTTGTGAACCACCAGTTTCGTTACCATAGACTGTGATAGTTGTTGATACATTTGAAGTTAACGATGGATTCGGACTGAATGTAAATCCTAAACCACTTACAACTTGTGCGGTTGTGGTTACTTCCTCTCCTAAGAAAACAGGAACCGAACCGGCTGCTGTTGCTCCTTGTGTTACTGCTAATGTACCAGCTCTTTGGTCTGCTAATACAACAGTATATCCAGCGTTTGTATTTCCTTGAGGTGAAGTTGTTGGTGAAAGAGAAACTTGTCCTTCATCTTGATAAACCCCTATTGAAGGAATACCCAATGCTACGATTGGAATTTGTGTTGTACCTTTTGGTAATGTAACTAACTTGTATCTTAATACTTGTGTTTCGTCAGGACTTGCTTCCGTAATTGGAATCGCCTTAATTGCCGAATCATAAAACGCTGACCCCTTTGGGTGCGCTGGTTCGTACAATGTATAGTCAATCTCATCATCTCCTAATGCGAATTTGGAAATTCCGAGGGATTGACCCGATGCCAACTTCTGTCTACCTTTTTTGGTAAGAATCGCATCGACTGTAATTGATGTGTTGTCTAAATATCCCATAATTTATTTAATCCCTTTTGATTATCTATAAATATAACTTTTTTCAAATTTAATTAATCTGCCTCTAATATAGGTTCACCACTACCTCTACCAGTATTAGCCACCCTAAGAATGTTAGGATTTGTAGTAAATGTTTCAACAGGTGATAACCCATCAGGCGTTGTATCGGCTGTTTGTTTAGAACCTTCGAAGAACGAATATTTCAAACCTTGTGATAAATTGTTTTTGTAACGATAGTGTGTTGGGAAATATCCATCCAATGGAGTTACTTCAACAATATCATTACCAACAGATGGGTCGATTGAACCAAATGGTGTTTTACTTATTCTATATCTATATTTTGTTATCTCAGTATTCTCATATTTAACTGGTTCGTTATTTGTTGTAGCAGGCCATCCTTCGGTTTGCGTTGATACTAACTCAATATACGATTCCTTAACCAAATAAACTTGCCCTCTGGTTGAAGTTAGGTTACCAAATATATCCAAATCGCTTAAAATACTATGCTTCTCAATCGGTGAATATAACCCATACCCAGCCACATCTAAAGAATTAGCATCCATACCAATTTGTTCAAATCCAAATGATGTTGCAGTTGAATCCAACCTACTACCATCAGGTACATCTATCTCCAAATTGTATGTTGGATATGTTCCTTCCAATTCAGTATCATCATCAACAACTATTTCAGAATTATAGAATGGTGTAGCTGATGTTAGGTTTACATCCTCTTCAGCATCTACGATACCATCATAGTTATCGTATTGATATGATAGGTTCGCATCTCGTTCAGCATCTAAGTTTCCTTCAAACTGATTATTATCACCAATTAAATTTACATCATCATCAACATCAACAAACGATTCATAATCCCTTTGTACCGATGTTGGTTTATCCCATTTAGTTTTACTTCTCTCTAAATAGTGAGGTTCAATCAATAACCCCTTAGATACTTTTGCTCTAGCAGGTACTAAATCTTCCAATACATCAAATAATGATTTATCGATGTACCTTACTAATCTAATGTACTCATAGATATCCCTATCCAATCTTTCAAAATAGTAATCTCTTAAACCTTTTAATTCTGAGTAATCATCTTTATATTCATCGGATGGATTTCCAATATAATTATCAATATTAAAGTTGCCAATTGATTTGATGATATCCATATTCAACTCCTTAATTGGTGAGAAGAATAATCCTAATCGAGATGAATCAATTGGTGCTCTATCTAATGATTTTTGAGTTGCTCTTACTTTATGTGATAAATCACCAACTAAAGTTTGAGTTTCAAATCTAATCTTATCGGCTTGGTTAAACCCTAATGATGGAACTTGAGCTGTTACACTTCTTTCATAAGTTTCATAATTGAATGGATACGTTGTTTCGTTTGTAAATCCAACTGCCGATGATGATGGTACATTATATGTTTCTGCAATAGCAACATTTATAATATCAGTATCACCAGATGTATGTCTATTTTTTGGATATTCAAAATCATGCCTCAATATCAATTCGGTAGATGATGCTGAATAGTGGTTACCATTCGTTGCATCAGGCATCTTAGTATGTGTTGTTATTACACCATCCTCCAATGGAGTGTTCCATAATCTAAATTCATCAATCGATGTGAATGATGAACTACCCACCATTAATTCAGTTGCATTACCCCAATAAGAACTACTAAGTTCTTTGGTGTAAGAATCATCAATTATCAATCTATCATTTACAGATTGTTTTAAATATAGTGAGTATGAACCAGAGTTAAGTGAATCATCTGCTCTGGTAATAGCTATCGTTTTATATTCACCATCAAATAACTTTCGTTCGTTGGTTTCTATTGTTTGTGGTTCACCAGATGGAGTCAATCCACTACCAGAATACATTGAGAATACCACCCTACCAAATGAACCAGTTGTTTGAACTGCCTCTAATTCAAAATAAGTATTAGCACCCGCTATACCCTTTACCAAATTATGAGTTTGAGATTTATTAAACTTAACGTTCATCTCAATACTTAATGGTAACTCAGATGAGTTCCATTCCGTTAGTATATGTTGAGAACCACTTAGTAATATTGCGGCTGTTCTATCTTCAAATGTGAATGGTTGAGTACCTCCATCAGTTGGGTCAGTTGGTCCACCAAACTCCATAATTGTAAGGAGTGATTGTGGAACACCATAACAAGCCATCACTGCTTTCAAAGAACGAGATGTTCCTTTGTGTTTTAGTAAGTAAGGTAAGTTGTTAAGTATTCTTCTCCAAACTTCTTCGTTTGCTGATTTAAGTGATTGTTGATATTTTTGTGTACCATCTTTATACTGTCCGAATGCATACTCCCATAAGAATTGAGAATCGTAAGCTTTCTTACCTTCCCATCCCATAGATTCCAACATAGAATAAACCAATTCGTTTGAGAATCCTTTATCAGCTTTATGTTGTGGAGTTTTAAGTTTTGTTAATGCGTTTATGTATGCCCAAATAATATCAAAGTGATGTCCTAACATATCCATAAACAACATGAAATCCACATTCTGATAATCTTCTTTGATAAACTCAGGAAGATTATTGTTTAGGTAATCTACATTGTTTCTATCGAAATCTGCTGCTTCATTAACAGCGGAGTTGTACCATACAGTTACCTCAGAATCGGATGAATTTCTAATGACACTACCATCCTTTGGATATGCCAAATCACTATTAGATGTATATAGGAAATTTTCAAATCCATCAAATGATGTGATTACATTATTTATATTATCTAATTGTTGTTTTGATTGTATTAAGGATATTGTGGTTACATTTGTAGCATCCGTTTTTAACTCCTCATCACTTTCAGTTGTTAAGAAGTAACCATCAAATACACCACCCTCAGCAAGTATTGATGAGAGTTGTACTCCAGTTGTTGAAGTCAATTCAGTATACTTAGCTTGATACGATTCTAATAATTCAATTTTGTATAAGAAGTTTTTAATTCTCTCTTCAGCTGAACCGAATTGTATAAAATTATCAAAGTAGTAATTTGAACCAGTAGTATATTCTATATTTAACTTTTCAGTATCAATACCTAAGCCAGAAACATATTTTCTAACTAAATCGGTATTTGTAGTTGAACCACTAGCTAATAAGTCATCATATACTTGATACCCAATTCCGTTATCGGGCTCTAAACTAAAGTTAGGTCCTTTTAGTGGTGGACAATAATCAACATCTTCACCAACCATTGTTACAGTATCAATGATAGGTTCTGATTGTATTTTTGTTATCCAAACTTTATCGTTTGGTTGAACTGATGTTGGTAATGGTTCGTATAATTTTAGAATCAATGAATCATCATCACCTACCCAAGTTGTTATAACTTTATTATCACCATCACCTAAATGTAGTAAATGAGTTAAGTATTCAGTATTATCAAATTCACAATTTGTAAATTGAGTGATAAACCCTTCAGCCAATCTATTTATAGCAGTTTCCCTTGGTATATCTAAATCACCTTTATCGAATAAAACTTTAATAACTTCAGTCTCACCACTAACTACATCCTTTGTCTTTGCATTAAATGGTGTAAGGTTTATTGGTATGTATATTTTATCACCATCACTACCTTCTAAAATATCAGGATATTGTGTGATAAGTTCTTTTACATTAAATCTTAATTCAGTATCAGAAGTTTTATAAGCTACCTTTGTGCTACCAATACCAACTTCTATATATGAGGTATCGGTGGTTTCAAATGATATTGAAAAATCAACATCATAACCAGCAAAATCAGCTCCACTTACTTCCTTTGGATATTTAATCTGCCTAATATCAGGAACATCAACATATACATCATCTACTACATTGATTACTAAATCCAATCCTCTTGATGATACATCAATTGTTTCAACATCCAAAATACCTTCATCTAATTTTTCAATTAAAGGTTTAGGTCTATCCGATACTGAAATATCAGGTAAATTTGTTTTTAATCCTAAATCATTAATTGGTTTTATTGGGTAGTTTATATTATTAATTGGCTTAGTTAATAGTGATTGATTTAACGTATCCGATAATGAAATAGTAGACATTATTGATGTATTAGTAGAACCTCGTCCACTAACTCGCCTCCTCATAAAAAAAGGTATTTTGTTTACTGCCATCTTTATAAAAATCTTATATTTCGTACACTATTATTTTGGTTTAAATCCAATCTACGACCAAAAAAACCACGTCTACGTCTATTTCTACCCGATAATCCATTACTAATATTATTTGATGATGTTGAATATCGATTAAATCTATCAGTTAACTTTGGTAAATCAGGTTTAGGTATTTCACTTGTATCATATTTAATTTTAACCCGTTTAGGTTCTATGATATCACCAATTGGAGCTGGTCTAACTTGGTTTTCATAATCATCCAAAGAAAATGGATATATTTTAATATTATATTTTCCAATCTTTTCAAATACATCATGCGGAATCGTTATACCACATAAATTACCATTATCCAAATCATCAAATTCTATGATATCATCACCCACTATAATAGTTATAGCTTCCACATCTTCATTTTTTCTGAACATTAATGGTACACCCACTTCTGAGTTTATGTTATATGTTCTTGCATCAGTTTTGACCAATTCTATTTGTGGATTTAATACAGGTAATTGTGGCTCTATTTCTTCAGTTTCTATTTGAATTTCATAAGAAGTATTTAATAGTATATCCACATCTAAACTCTCACCATCCCCAGCAATTTCAGTAATTGGACCCACTGTATCAGGTACTCTATTGTATATTATTCTCACAATTCGATATAACGATGTATCGGATGAAGATATTTTGTACTTAGTACCATTCTTATCTGTATAAGAACTTTCACCAATGTTTGGAAAAAATGTAGCATTAGTTGTACTATTTTTTACAACACTAACTGGGTTACCTTTACCACTAATTAGGAATTTAATATTATAATCAGTAGGTTCTACGATTTCAACAGGACTTTTTGATAATGTAAATGATAATTCTTTTGAACTACCATCATTTTGTATATATCTCTGCTCTATGTTGTTTATATAATACCTAACACTAATGCCAGTTTGAGATAAATTACCATAACCACCATTATATGCATAATAGGGTGTTATTGGGGTTCCATTTGTATTTAATGAAATTACATATTTTTCATTAGATACATATCCATTTTTACTAAGTGTTATGGTCTTAGAACCACCCTCTATTAATTCCTGTTTTGAGATTGTAAGTTGAGATGGTGTTCGATATGCAGAAATTTCACCATTTATTAGTACAAAAGCACCTCTTATGTTTGATTTAATATTGAGTACATAGTTGGATTGTGTAATCCTAACACCACCACCACCACCAGTACTACCACCACCTTCATTATCAGCAGCCATTAGGTAGTTTCTAGAACTAGAACCCCCAAAAACATCGAAACCATCTTGTTCGTTGTTATTATTACCAAAATCATCAAATAGTTGTGCCATATGTATAAATATTGTTAAATGATATTAGTATTAAGAAATGCCTGGTCTATCACCATATGAGCGATTCGAGTTTCGTATGTTATTTCTTGTTCTATAACGTCTACCAAATATACCTCTACGTTTTCTGCGTTTGATTGGATTTGGTTTTGTAAATTTTGGTATAGGTAATTCAGCGGGTACTTCCTTTATAATTTCCTTACTTATTTTTTGAGATTCTTGAACTTCCTTTTTCTTTTCTCTCGTAACTTCCACCTCTACTTTTTTAGGTCTAATCACTACATCAGATTCCCTACGTTGTAAGATTCTACCAACATCATCCATACTAGCATCTAACTCAGTTTGAACATTTGTAGATGATTGTATAGTTCTATTAGGTAAAAATTTATCAATAACTTCTATTAAAATTCGTTGTGCTACAAAATATACATCTTCTTTTGAAAATTTAATAGAAGGTTTTGATTTCTTTTCCTTACCATAGTTTGGACTTGATATAGATGAAACTCTATTAGAAAACTCATAACCCATAGCCTGCGTAAAAGACATATGAATTTTCGTTGCTAAAATATCCAATCCATTTATACCAAATTCAGATATAAATTCATTATAATAAGATTCACCATAAGTATTTTTAATAAACGAACTTACATCAGATGGATTTATAGTATTAATAAAATTACCTATAAATGGAGTAATATCATCTCTAAAGTTGGAATTTTCATTAACCATTATATTAAATCTATCAAATAAATCAGTTTGCTTAGATACTTTATTTGAGATAGGTAATAATCTAACTTCGGTTCTGGATGGAGATATTTCACTTATCCATAATTTTTCGTTTGGAGAGTTATAACCTACTCGTTTATTTAATAGTGTAATTTGCGTTTTAAAAATACCATTATTATAACCACCTTCTTTTATCAAACGCTCTACATCAATAAAATATTCCGATGGAAATTGAAATGCTTGAAATTCAGTACCATCGGCTATTAAAAAATAATCTTTTATGTTTTCCGAATTTAAAGGAACGTATCTAACCGATTCACCAAATTCACCTTGTGGTAATTGGTTATCATTTACATCATATAAGATAAACTCAATCATATCAGAATCAGAAAATCCGAAGAAAGATTGTAATGTACCTTCTTCGAATATCTCCCTATCCTTTGATGAGATACGATATCCTTTGTTATCTATTATTTCTTTAAATGTTCTAATAGCCATTATCCTCTATTTTTTCTTAAATCGGTTTTTAGGGTTACCTCATCATTTGTACCATCCGCAAATGTTACCTTAACTTTTAATGATAATCCTTTATAATTTTGTCCTTTTCCCTTCCAACCAAATGTTCTTCTTCTTGGTTGAATACCTTTTTTCTTAGATGTACCAATTACACCATTATCAAATTCACAATCATATGTTTCTGAACTTTCAGGTTCAATTGAACTTGCTCCCGATTTTACTTTAAACCATTTAGGACTTCCAGAAAATTCAAATGAAATATTAGTTATTTTATTATCAGTAGTAACGTTACTTACTTCTATTGTATTTGTCATTTTACGAGAACCTGCATCTTTAGCACTACATTTAGCATATAAGTCTGCTGTTAATTGTTCCGCATCACCATCTCCATTATTTACTTTAACAGTAAATCCATTATCACCACCACTAATAGCCCCTTCAGCGGTTTGTGCTGATAAACCAAATAATTGTTCCCTTAATGATTCGTTCTCTTGAAGTAGAGCTTCATTTCTAGCGGTTAAAGATACTCTTTGAATCGATTCATTAATTGAGTTCTGAATAGCGTTTGATAAATCGATAGTAGTTGATGCCACTTGCTCATTTGCCGTAGTAGCTTGTTGTTCAGCAATATTAGCTTTCAATCTTTCATTATCGGCTTCAATTTTCAAACTTTCACTTACGATTTGTAATTCACTTATCTCAGAATTCAATACACCAACTTCATTAGTTAAATTTTGGACTTGTAAAGTTAAATCGTTGATTGACTGTGTTGCTACATTATAAACCGAACGGAGTACCATATCAGGTAACTCAGGTGCTTCTTGTGGAAGTAGTTCGAATATCTCAGTATCTATTGATTTCTTCAACTCTGAGTTATTGTACTTTGGTCGTATTAACTTTCCACTTATAATACCATCACCTAAATCAGATTCCTTAAATAGACGTACACCAGCGGAGTTCTTATCACCTAAAGCGTTAGAACCTTTCGTTAGTAATTCTTGAACCTTTTGTTCATTTTTTAATCCGCTGTTTTTCATCCTTATGAAATTACGCTAAATGTATAATCCTCATCAAAGAAGTAATCAACTCCTCCGATTGTAGTTTTTAATTCGATTTTATATACTCTATCCACTTCCCAATTTGATAAATTTAAATTGAAGAAGTTACCATTAGAATCACAACTTAATTTTGTGTAATCCGAAAATGGTACTATTATATCATTAGAGTGATAATCTCTGATTTGATAATATGATGTTGTTGGTAAGAATTTAGTAATACCATATTGAGCCGTTGATGAGAATGTTTTAGCTGGGTATAAATCCCTACCCACTACTCTTAACTTAGGTGTTGTATTTACTTTGTATTCTTTTTTAAAGTTTCTAATACCAACTTTTATTTCCTCAGAATCCAATTCAGTTAATGAACCAGTTGTGAAAGTTACATCATCCCAACCAATCCTAACTTTAGGTTGGTGAATTGTATGCGTTTCTTTAGAAAAGAATCTTAATATACCATAATCATTAGTATCCTCTTCTACCGAATTTTCATGCTTTATAATCAATCCATCGTTTTGGATTGAACCACTTAACCAAGATTGGAAAATGGAACTTATATCAGCGTTTATATCTTTTGTTTTGTATGCAAAATCCTGCGAACTACTTAGGTTAGAATACCATACTCCACCTCTACCAGCAAATGAACCAGTTGAGTTTGGGGCAAATACAATAGAACCATTTACAACATTATTTACCCATCTATCCGATGAATCACCTTCTCTATAATTCCAAGTTACACCAGATGTTGTTATATCATCAAAACGAGTACCATTACCCATTTCCCAAGAAGCTGAGATTGGGTTTATATCGATTGTAAAATTTAATGGTAGTTCCTCTGATTCAGTTTCCCTTAATACCAAAGTTGCTTCCTCAAATCCAACATCCCCATTAGATAGTGATGATGAAAAGTTATCTACATTAAATTGTATTAATGCTCTGGATACATCTTTGATGTTACCATAGTAAACTTTACTTACTTCTAATATTTCATCCAAACCACAATTTTGGTCAGGTTGTTGTAAGTAAACCGATGCATCCTTTGATGCTGTTAAGAAATAATATGCCATTATCTTGCTCTTCCTTTTATATCCGCATCTGGGAATTTAACTTCGAAAACCGATGGGTCTAAAGATGGATATAAAATCTTATCTTTAATTGCCGCTTCTATATTGTATGAATTAGGTGCATAGTTACCATGACATTTGTTCACAATTTTTAATTTTGGAACTGAACTCACACCTTCAACATTTCCTACTATCAATTCCAATTCAGATAGGTTGATTGTATTGTTGAAAGTCCAATTATTAATATTTAAATAATCTTTTAATTCAGAAATACAATTTCCAATAACTTCGGATTTATTGTAGTTCTTATATGTAATGATTTCAAATTCAACACCAATATTGATAATAAACCCATCGTTGATATTTACACCATCGGTTAGGATTTTATATTCACTTAAATATGTTTTTAAATTTTCCTTTACTGCACTATTTAATGAAGTGAGTTTACCATCCGAATCATATCCTAATAAGTAAAGGTTGATTGCAAATGGATTATTCTTTTCGTTTTCATTTGATGTTTTACCAACTAAGAACTTTTGAAGTTCAGTTTGAACACTTCGTCTATCCGGCTCTTCCGTATCAGGCTTATCCACAAAGCTCATTACCAAATCAGTAAACTCTTGCAGAGCTTTTGGGGAACTTAAAATAGATGATGGTGAGTTATTATCCAATGTACCATCCGCCGTAGCGTAAGCTTTTGCAATTGAACCATACTTAGTTGGCATCGATAATACTCTTATTTGATAATCCTTTGCGGTTACTGCTCTATTTTGAGAACCAAAGTTTGCTAAAGCGTTTTCTCTAATCTCTTCTAAAGTATCACCACCTTTACCACCAGTTGCAGGAACTTCGTTATCAACTGCTATTGAGTTTTTAGCTGCGTTGTATAATGATAACTGATTTGGTGTGAGTAACGTTGTATCCTCATCATACTCTACATTTCTTATTTGAGTGATTGTTCCCTTTTTCACATTTGATTCAACACCACCACCAACTAAATACTTAACAGTCAAAGTTGTATTCGATGGGGATGTACCATATGTTTGTGTTTTCAAAAAGTTTGTTGGGTCAAACGATGCATCTAATTTAGATATTGAATTCGGTAATCCCAATCCTACATTTTTTAATGATGGAATAATAGTTTCCTCACTAACAGTTGGGTCACCAGCTCCAAATTGGATAGTAGTTGTACTATCACCATTCACCTGCCTTACAAATCTACGAGATGTTTTTAATGTATTTAATACATATGGAACTGTTGATTTGAATTGGTATAAGTCCGGGTCATTTGCTTCAGTATTTGGATAATCAGTAAATACTAACTCTTGTGCTAGATATGGAACTTCATACCATTTGTTTCCATTTGAATCTCTTACATCGTAAATATCTATGATGTTGGTATCACTTAAATTAATACTTTGAAATTCTTGATATGAACCAAATTCAAATTCTTGTTCTTCTATTTGAGCCGATATAGCTTTAACTTGCTTTTTAACCAAATAGAATGATGTTTCACCAGTTACCGAATCCGTTTGATATATTGTAATCTCTCTATCAGTATCATCGGAAAAGTCAACCACATCTTGTGTAATGAAAGATACACCATTAGTAGATTCAACCAACATACCCTCTTTGATTCGTAACAAATAGGTTTCATCATATGTGTTATCCGTACCATTTCCAATTGAAGGAACTAATTGATAAACCGATAAGGTTGTTACGGACGGTGATGATACTTTTGGCTTATATCCCAAATATTGTGAAAGTGCAATTACGTTCTCAATATCATCCGCATGAACCATTAAGGATTCTTTAAGAGTATCATCAATATAATATGAAAGTGAATCACCAATATAAGATGCCATCTCAATAAACATCATACCTGGTGATGATTCATTGAAATCAGAATAGGTTGTTGGGAAATAAGTTTTAGCAAACTCAATTAAGTTACCTCTAAACTCAGCAAAATCCTTATTGAGGTATTTTATATCCTTACCCCTATTCTTAAAATTCTTTGTTGTTTTTGTAATTGCCATATCGTATTATCCCTGTACTGTAAATGTTAATGTTTCTAAATTGATATCATCACCAATTCTAAAATCAATTGAAACATTTAATTGGTTATTATCTTTCAACTCATCGGTTGTTTCAATATCAATTTGTTCTGCTGTAACGTATGGTAGCCATTGTTCTAAACTTTCATTAATAGTATCCTCAAGTCTACCTTCCAAATCATCAACATTTGGTTCGAATAACAATGATTGTAATCCACTACCAAATTCTGGTTGTAATATTCGTTCACCTCTTTTTGTTAAAAGTAAGTTTTTAATATTAGATTTAACTTGGTCTTTTGTGAGATAAGATTGCTCGAAAGTATTCTCACCAAACGTTAATGGTAAGGTGATACCAATTGCGTAGTTTGCAAAATCTTTGGTATCTTTTACAATCTTTCTTCCTAACTCAACTGCCATAATCTATATTACATTCCCGGTCTATAAGGACCTTTCTTCTTATCTAATGCTTTCATCAATCCACTATAATCTCTATTCAATGCTTTATCAATAGATGGATTACCTGTTTGTACTCCTAATCCTTGTCTTTGACCTGGTTGAACCATATCACCATATCCCATTTTTTGTGCTATATTTCCAGCACCCAATGTATGAGTTGAGTTTGAATCAAAATGCATAGTTCCATTTGATACCTCAGTTGGTGCACCAGCATAAGATGGTGTTGGTGTGTTTTGAGAACCATTAAATGGTTGAGTTTGTTGTAGTATTTCGTTTAACACCGGATTCTTACTCAACTTTCTTTGTGTTTGTTGAGTTTGATGTTGGGTTGGCTGATGTACTACACTTTCCATAACAGTCTCATCCATAAATGTTGGTTGTTGAGGCTTTTGTGGTTTAAGAGCTTCTCTCAATTGTTTGTTTTCTTTCAACAACTTAGCCATCTCTCTTTTCACACCTTCTTTAACCAATTTAGGAAGAGCTTCTTTAATTTCTTCTTTAACAATAATTTGTATTGCTTTGACTAATTTATCAGTATTCATTATATAAAATGTTTTCCTTTCTATATAAATATTTGTTTTGGGTTTTTTCGTTTTTTATTCACACTTAGTACCACCCATCTGAATTTGTTGTTTAAAATCTTCCACAATCTTATCAATTTCCAATGCATTATCCACATCCGATGGTATGGAAACACTTATCACATTTTCTAATGAAGTATTACCATCTAACTCATCAACTATTTCATTACCTTGTCCAATGTTATCACCACCATTTTCATCGGATATATTAATATCCGTATCAGGTTGTTCGATTCCCGGCGGTTCACTACCATCTTCCGATGGGAAGTTGATATTTGGAATTGGTATAGCAGGTGGTACTAAATAACCAGTCCATGGAATAACACCTGGGGCTGGTATTGGTGATGGTGCTGATGGGTATAATGATGTTGTTTGTATAAAACCACCAATTGAAAATAAATGTATCAATGCCGCAAGTATAAACATATCTACCATCGTTTCCTGCTTCCTTACTGGTCTTAGTGGTGGATATATCGGCCATGTTCCCACATTAACCACAACATTTGAATTTACTGAGATGTTTTGTATTGAACCTGGTGCTGGTATTAATGGAATTGGGAATGGTTTCATTTGAGCTCCCGCCCAATATGCCTTTACACCATTTCCGAATTCGTTTACTAATGAAAAGTTTTGACCCGGTGGAGTTGTAAATCCTTTTAATAATGCAACCTTAAATAAGGTTTCCATTATTGCCTTATTACCACTTTGTATTGATTCAAAGTTTATAAAATCCTTACCTCTTTTTACAGCAGCATCATATTCATCAGCCCAAATCTTAGCAACCTGATTTATATTGTTGTTGTTAAACTTAGGATTAGTTTTTCGGATTATATTTGCTTTGAATAAACTCCAAGACATTATGATGTTTTGTTTAGATTACTCAACATTGTTTTTAATTGAGATTTCACTTTACTAAATGATGCTACATTTATTGGTATCGATGATGTACCAGCTGCCGTTGCTACTGTCATAGCTTCGATTGCTGTAATCAGCTCAGTCATTAGTTGTACTAATGTTTCACCTTTTACTAATGATTCTAAGTTTGTATTACCTAAGTTTATATTACCATTACCACTATTGATATTCACATTTCTATCGTTAGTTGTTATATTGATATCATCATTTACGTTCATCCGAATACCAAACTTATTATCAATAGATAATTCACCATCTGAAATAAATCCGTAGTTTCCTTTAGAATAGAAAATCATTTCGGATGTTTTTGCAGAGAATATCAATCTATCCGAATTTAATAGTATTTGATTTCCCTTCAAATCATTTGGATAATCCTTAAATGATAGAGGAGTCGTTTCAAACTCAGTTTTGCCTTTATCATCAACAGTACCAGGTTGAAATGGTAGTTGATATTGGTTAGACCCCAATAGAATAATATTACCATCTCTATTGATATCCTCTTCGGTTGATATACCATTACCAGCATTTAATGTTTGTGGATTTTCCCCATTTCGTAATATAAGTGTTGGTGAAAATGAGTTTTCAGTATTATTATATCCGCTAAATCTAATTGATGAACCAAATCTACTTTCTATTAAAGTATCACCCTCATATAACCTAAGATAATTAAGATTCGAATTTACATCAAAGTAATCACCATACCCATCATAATCAGCGGAATCATCGGATGTACTTCTGGGTATATTGGTTGTCTGTACATTTGAGTAATCCTTAGATGTGTTTTGTGTAGATGAGTCTTTAGAAACCGATTTTCGTATCGTATCACCAACATTGTTAACATTTGGTAATTGTGATTTTATGATTCTCTCATAATAATACCCACCACCCTTTGCATTTATTATTCTAACAAATTCATTTTTAGTTGGCAAAGATATATAGTTTTGTTTATATGGAAGTGCGAATGATAACTCATCATCTGATTTACTGGCTGCTCGATTACTCCTAAATTGAATAGCCCCTATATATAATGGCTTTAAATCATCTGCTATTTCAAGTATATCTAATTTCTCATCATCAACATCCAATACCACATGATAAACAATACCCATATTGGATTTATCAATTTGAGGTGATTGGTTTGATTGGTTTGATTGTACATTAAGATTCCTATCTCCGAACATTTAATTTTCTAATTTTTTCTTAACTTCTTCGATTTCGTTTTCCATATTATCAACACGTTCAATTTCATCTTGAACTTGTTCTATCTCTGCTAAGAGCTGTTCTCTCTCAGCATCACTAAGGAAACCAGCTTCTCCCTCACTCTTAGTTCCAGCAACCATAATTCGTTGTGCAATTGTAGCAAGTTTAAGTAGAGATTCATCATTACGAACGGATGTATCAATTAAATCTTTGATAAGTGGACCAATATATCTCATATCATTTGGATTCCTAACTAACTTTCGTAGTTCAGCAATCACTTCGGAGATGTGTCTTTTCTTATTTATTTGATTATTATAGATATCCTCAAATAATCCACTTAGATTTTTACCGGGAAATAATTCGAAATCTTCCGTCATAACGTTTATCAATATTAGTTCAATATATAAATATCAATAAACTAAAAAGTGATTTTAATCTAATGCATCCTCAATTGCCTTCTTCATTGCAACTGAGAATTCCGTTTGTTCGAATGGTAGATTTTCATCCTGCAATTGCATTAGAGTTGCAGATACATTCATCTTCGCTGAACCCTCACCAATTGATTCAACTCCATCTTTCACAACTTTAACAGTTACCAAAGTTTTCTTTTGTTTGAATTTAAAGGGCCCTATTTGGATTCCTTTGGTTGGTGCTTTGATTGATTGGACTGTAACATAGATAGGTGAACCATCATCACATAGAGGAGCTTGTTGTCCTAC
>Ga0209653_1000223_pt1 | contig 50810 bp, 44 predicted proteins | sample SaaInl6LU_22_DNA_FD_184644 | JGI IMG/M metagenome (GOLD analysis project Ga0209653, IMG submission 184644) | Marine microbial communities from expanding oxygen minimum zones in the Saanich Inlet - ESP_116LU_22_DNA (SPAdes) (version 2) | ecosystem: Environmental > Aquatic > Marine > Intertidal... | reverse complement strand
TAGGAGAAAATTGGCGGTGGTCTTTTCGTTAAATAATTATTAACTCTGGAAACTTTTTTCGTTTTAAAAGTTTCCGGTATCGTATCTTTGTAGCCTTGAAAAAGGAAATTCTGCATAAAGCCACTCAAATGTTCTTGGATTTAGGTTTCAAGAGCGTTACCATGGATGATCTTGCCAAAGAATTGGCGATCTCCAAGAAGACGATTTATTCCTTTTTTGAAAATAAGTCTCACCTAGTCGAGTGTTCAACCCTTCATCTTTGCAGCACAATTAACTCTAGTATTCATCAGCTAGCGACAAAAGAACTGCACCCAATCGATGAACTTTTTGAGGTTCGTCAAATTGTTCGTCGTTTTTTAAAGAATGAGAAGAGTTCTCCTCAATATCAGCTTCAGAAATATTTTCCTGCACTTTTTAAACGTTTGAAAGATGAGCAACTCATGATGATGAGAGACTTTTTGATGTCGAATATCCGTCGAGGAGTTGAACTCGGAGTCTATCGAGACGATATGAATCCCGAGATGATTTTCAGGCTTTACTTTTTCACCTATTTCTCACTTAGAAACCCTCAAGAATTTCCTGAGAAACTCTTCAATACGCAAGAGTTGATTTTTCAACATATCATTTATCACGTAAGAGGTATTGCTACAGCCAAAGGAGCGGCGTATCTCGAAACCTATTTAATCAACAATCAAGAATGAAAAAGACCCTTCAAGTACTTGTCTTTTTAGTTAGCGCATCGACCTTTGGTCAAGAAACTATCTCGAGCTTTACCCTAGAGCAAGCAGTAGATTATGCGTTAATAGAAAATGCATCAATGAAAAATGCTGCTGCTGACAAAAAGGATGCATTGGCGCAAAAATGGGCAACGATTGCTTCTGGACTTCCGCAGATTCAAGGTTCAGTAAATTACCAGAATCAATTAAAGCAGCCCGTAGCACAAATTCCTGCTGAATTTTTCGGTGGTGAACCTGGAACATTTTCAGAGGTGGTTTTTGGGCAACCGCAAAGTTTAAACGCATCGGTAACTTGGAATCAGCTCATCTTTGATGGTTCTTATGTTGTTGGGGTACAAGCGACCAGAACCTTTTTAGAGTATTCTCAAAACGCCTACGACAAAACTGCATTAGAGGTTAGGGCATCAATAGTCTCGGCCTATGCTAATGCGCTTATGGCTGCCCAAAGTGCTGAATTGCTCTCAAAAAATGTAGCACAGATTGAGCGAAACCTTTTTGAAGCTACAGCGCTTTTGAAAAATGGGTTAGGTGAAGAAGAAACTGTCGATCAGTTGCGACTTACTTTTAAAACCCTACAGAGTAATGAGCGTAATGCCTATCGCTTGGCTAAGATTAGCAAGCAGATGTTGAACGTAATGATGGGTAGAGAGATTAATGATCCGTTATACCTACTCGATACACTAGAGCGCTTAGTGGGTATTGAAATGGTTGAAGAAATCCCAACCGATTTTGATCTAAATAAGAATGTCGATTATCGGATGGTTCAGAATCTAACCGAGCAGCGCTCTCTTGAATTGAAATTGGCCAAGAGTAAAGCTTTACCTACGCTAAGTAGTAGTCTCAGTTTAGGAGCTAATGCATTCGGAGACACCTTTGATTTTTTAGATCCCGATAAAAAGTACTTCAATACAGCTATTTTGGGGGTAAACCTGCAAATCCCACTTTTCAGTTCACTCCTTCGATCTGCGAATACTCAGAGAGCAAAGATTGCTGATTTAAAAGCTCAAAATACCAAAACAGAGACTGAACGATTGTTAGGGTTACAATTCGAGACCCTGACCAGTGCATTAACCTTGGCACGTGAACAGGTAGTTACCACCAAAGACAATTTAGATCTCGCTCAGCGCATTGCTGATAAGAATGAAATCAAATTCAAAGAGGGTATGGCGAGTAGTTTTGAGCTTCGCGAAGCACAATTACAGCTTTTTGCTGCCCAGCAAGAGTATCTGTCTGCTCTTGTTTCGGTAGTGACCTCACATACTGATTTAGCAAACTTTTTAAACGAATCGCTTTAACCACCTATTATGAAATCAACTATTTCGACTTTACTATTGACGCTAGGTCTTGTTAGCGTTTCTTGTCAATCAAAATCGTCAGGATCTATTGATGAGCTCATCGCCTCAAACGATGAAAGTCTTTTAAGAGCAAAACGCACCGAGCTATCTGCACAGCGTAATGCCCTCGATGCGGATATAAAACGATTAGATGTGGTTATTGCTTCTCTCGATAAATCAGCAAGTTTGCCGCTTGTTGCTACTTATGAGGTTACTCCGCAAGAGTTTAATCACTTCACCTCTTTTCAAGGTACAGTGAAAACCATGAAAAACATTAATGTCTATCCTGAAATGCCTGGTCAATTACTAGAGGTCTTGGTTGTTGAGGGGCAGAAGGTAGAAAAGGATCAGGTGCTTGCTCGAATTGATGACGGCGGGCTCTTGGCACAGCTTGCGCAAGCAAAATCTCAACTACTACTTGCAGAAACCGTTTTTAATCGTCAAGAGCGTCTTTGGTCTCAAAATATTGGATCAGAAATTCAATTTCTTCAAGCTAAAACCCAATTTGAATCGGCAGAAAAAGCCGTCGATGCTTTAAGTCTTCAAGCAGAGAAATCGATAGTACGTGCTCCTTTTGATGGAACCGTAGATCAGATTTTTAAGGAGCCGGGAACCATCGTTGCCCCAGGTATGGGTTCAGAACTGTTTAGAGTGGTAAATATCGATGAGGTATATGTTGAGGTAGATGTGCCTGAGACTCATATTACCTCTATCAGTGAGGGTTCTAAAGTTCGTGTGAATTTATCTGCTATTGGGGAAGAGGTCGATGCACGAATTGCAAGAGTTAGTAAGGTGATCAACCCTAGTAATCGTTCGTTTACGGTCGAGATACCTCTTGATAATCATAGCGGCTTTATTAGACCTAATTTAATGGCTTCGGTTGCAATAAATGATTATTCAAATAAGTCGGCGATTATGATTCCTCAGTCAGTGGTTTCAGAAAATGCAGAGGGTCAGCAGTATTGTTTTGCTCTAGAAAAGTCGACTGAAGGATACATTGCCAAACGTCTAATCATTGAAACTGGAAAAACTTCAGAGGACCTTATTGAAGTGTTAGAAGGAGTTGAAAAGGGAGCACTACTTATTACTGAAGGGGCAAAAAAGGTGTCAGACAATCAACCAGTAAAGTGGTTAAACTAATTAGTGATGAATAAAGCATCAAAAAACGCGAATAAGGAATATCGCTTAGCTTCTTGGGCGATAGATAACCCAACGATTATCTATGTGTTAATTGCCCTTTTCTTCACCGTAGGTCTTGCCTCGTACTTTGCGATGCCGCGGGAAGAATTTCCTGAGGTAATTGAGACCAAGATCTATGTAAGTACGGTTTATCCTGGCAATACCGCCGAAGATATCGAGCGACTAGTGATTGACCCACTAGAGGACCGAATTAAAAATATTTCAAACGTTACCAAATTCACCAGTACTTCTCAAGAAGACTACGGGATGATTATGGTAGAATTTGAAGAGTCAGTGACTATCGCTGAGGCTAAGGTCCGCGTTCAAAATGAGGTAGACATCGAAAAGGCAAGCGAAGATTGGCCCGTTTTTAATGGAGCAAAGGTTGAGCCTAATGTTTTTGATCTAAATATTGCGGAGTCTCAGCCTATCATGAATGTAAACCTCAAAGGCGATTATACGACCGAGCAATTAAAGTCCTATGCCGAATATTTAGAGGATGCCATTGAAGATCTTCCACAAATTAAAGAGGTCGATATCCGAGGTGCGCAAGACAAGGAGGTAGAGGTAGCTGTAGATGTTTACAAGATGATGGCATCTAAGGTGAGTTTTAATGATATTCTTGGAGCGATTGCTAATGGAAATATGACGCTTTCTGCGGGTAATATGGTCTCGAGTGGACAGCGCAGAACCATTAGAATTCTAGGAGAAATTGAAGACCCATCAGAGCTTGAAAACTTTGTGGTTAAGGCTGAAAATGGTTCGGTGTATTTAAGAGATATCGCAGAAGTAAGCTTTAAAGAAGAGGAGCGTACCACTTACGCAAGAGAGTCTCAAAAGCGTGTTGTGATGCTCGATGTTAAAAAGCGTTCGGGTCAAAATGCGGTGGATGCTGCCCAGCAGATTTATGACATTATTGATGAGGCGAAAGCTAATATTCTGCCATCAGACCTAGAAGTAACGATTACAAGTGATACTTCTGCCACGACCATTAATCAAGTGGACGATTTAGTGAACAACATCATTTTTGGGGTGATTCTGGTAGTTGCCGTACTGATGTTCTTCCTAGGTTTTAGAAATGCACTCTTTGTTGGGTTCGCTATCCCGATGTCGATGTTCATTTCGTTTATGATTTTGAGTGCCCTTGGCTACACGTTGAATACGATGATCTTATTTGGACTCATCATGGGACTCGGGATGCTGGTAGATAATGGGGTAGTAGTGGTTGAAAATGTCTACCGATTGATGGATACTGAAAAGATGTCGCGCATCGAGGCAGCCAAGAAAGGAATCGGAGAAATCGCTATTCCTATTATCATTTCAACCGCGACTACAGTGGCCGCATTCGTGCCGCTAGGTACCTGGCCAGGAGTAATGGGGCAGTTTATGATTTTCTTCCCGATCACTTTATCGGTGGTTTTAGGGTCTTCGCTTTTCGTTGCGATCTTTATGAACTCGATGTTGGTTTCTCAGTTTATGGTGGTTGGTGAGAAGCCACTTCCAACCAAATTTCTATTGAAACTAACCGCCATTTTTGTGCCTATCGGAGGGTTTATTATTTTACTCGGGGGTGCAGTTCGCGGATTTGGTTCATTGATGATTGCAACCGTTCTCTTGATGTGGGCTTATAAAGGATTCCTTTACAAGGCAACCCTACGTTTTCAGAATAATGCATTGGTTCGTCTTGAGAATTTTTACGAAAGACAATTGAAGATAGCTCTAAGAGGCAGAAATGTATATTATTATTTCTTAGCCACTACGCTACTTCTTATCGTTGCATTTATGGGATTTGGTGCTTCAATCGGAATGGGTAGAACCAAGATTGAATTTTTCCCAGACAATACGCCCAAGCAGGTGATCATCTATATCGAATATCCGCAAGGAACCGATATTGAGAAAACTAACGAGCTTACCAAGTCAATTGAAGAGCGAGTTTATGCCATTATTAACGATCCTATTTATCAAATCGATGGTAAGAATGCGCTAGTAGAAACCGCTATTGCTCAGGTTGGTAAAGGCGCCGAAAACCCTTTTACTGAGGGAGGTTCGGCCGCAGAAATGCCACACCGAGGCAAGCTCGTCATTCAAATGCGTGAGTTTAAGGAGCGTCACGGTTTAGACAGTGAAGCATTAAGAAAACGAATTCAAGAAGCGCTCGCCGGAGTCTATCCCGGAGTAATTATTTCTGTAGAGAAAGACCCTACAGGTCCACCTACAGGATATCCTGTAAATATCGAGGTTCAGGGTGATGACTATGACGAACTGATGGCCTTAGGTACTCAGATGAAGAATTTCATCAACGAAAAGAGTATTGATGGAATGGAGGGCATCAAGCTAGATGTAACTAAAGACAAACCCGCATTAGAAGTCTATGTAGATCGCAAAAAAGCAGGTGATCTTGGGGTTGCCGTCGCTCAAGTGGGTCTTCAACTACGCCGCTCTTTATTTGGAGAAAAGGCGGGTATTTACAAAGAAAATGGAGAGGATTACGATATCAATGTTCGCTTCAATAAAGAGCTGAAGTATGATAAGAGCGCCTTATTTGAGCAGCGAATCATATTTAGGGATCCGGCGAATGGACAGATTAAAGAAGTCCCAGTTTCTGCCGTGGCTAGTGCGAGAAACACTTCAGGATTCTCTTCGATTAAACACAAGAACGGGAAACGGGTGATTACGCTCTATTCAGCCTTAACCCCTGGTGGTAATGCAACTGAAATTGTCGATCAGATTCAAAAAGAGATGCAGTCATTTGGAGATCTTCCTGAAGGGGTGACCATTGACTATACCGGACAAATTGAGGAGCAGAATAAGCAACAGTCTTTCTTGATGGGAGCATTCTTCACCGGGTTGGCACTAATTTTCTTTATTCTCATCTTTCAGTTTAGTGGAATCTCAAAACCGCTGATTATTATGATTGCAATCTTCCTAAGTCTCATTGGCGTTTTCGGTGGACTGATGGTCACTGGTTGGCCTTTTGTAATTATGATGACGATGATGGGAATTATTGCTCTTGCGGGTATTGTGGTAAACAATGGGGTAGTGCTCCTAGATTATACTCAGATTCTCATTGACCGAAAGCTTACTGAATTAGGGGTCGATGAAAAGACCTTATTAGATCGTGAAACACTTACCTCAATTGTGATTATTGGCGGAAAGGCAAGACTTCGTCCTGTATTATTAACTGCGATTACCACGGTCTTAGGTTTAGTGCCGCTAGCTATTGGATTAAACATCAATTTTATCACAATGTTCACTCGATTCGATCCACAAGTCTACGTAGGAGGGGATAATGTTATTTTCTGGGGGCCACTAGCTTGGACCGTAATCTTCGGTCTTGTGGTAGCTACCTTCTTAACACTTATCATTGTACCGGTACTGTATCACATTACCTATCGTATGAAATGGGCAATCTTTAAAAGCCGCAGAATAGCATAAATGAAAAAGCCCGGATGAACCGGGCTTTTTTTTGAACTTAAATCTTGGTGTTTAATCGTTAAGCAGTGCATAACCATCCTTACTGATGGCATGACTTACTAGTTGATTGTTTGAGTAATTCGCAATGCGAATTCCTTCATTGGTTAAGAAGAACCAAGTTCCTTCTCTCTTTCCTTCTACATAGGTTCCTTTGGCAATCACGTGCCCGTCAGTGTCGAATTGTTTCCAAACACCTACTGGTTTCTTGTCTTTCAGGTATCCCTGCTGGGCAATCATCCCATTTGCATGACGATACGTTATTTCAACTGAATCGCCATTTGATTTAGTGTCATAACTCACAGACTCCACCTTCCCGGTTTTTTCTGAAGCTTTCACTTGCGCCGTAGATACTGATACTCCTAGTATCAATAAACCTAAAAATAGTGCGTTTTTCATATGGCTTTGATTTTATGTTTACACAAAGTTAACAATAAATTTACAAACAGACGAATTATTGTTAACATTAAATTTACATTGGAGGATTTTGAGTGCAATAAGGGCTTGAATCAAATGCCGTTCGTATTTTTGCCAAGCACTATTTTCATTGTCCTAGTGCCCTATTGATTATGTTTAGAACTGTTGACTGTGGCGCCCTTCGCGCATCGGATGTAAATAAAGAAGTTGTCTTATCAGGATGGATTTCTAAGATCAGAGACAAAGGTTTTGTGCTCTGGATCGATTTGAGAGATCGATACGGTATCACACAATTGGTTTTAGATGAGGAACGCACTGATTCTGCTCTACTAGAGAAGGCTAGAGATTTAGGAAGAGAATGCGTAATTCAAGCTAAGGGTACGGTAATTGAGCGCAGTTCAGAAAACCCAAATCTAGCTACCGGGGCAGTCGAAGTTCTAGTGAGTGAGTTAACGGTTTTAAATACGGCCAAGCTTCCGCCATTTACCATAGAAGATCAGACGGATGGTGGTGATGAGCTTCGCATGAAGTATCGCTACTTAGATATTCGCCGTAACCCAGTGAAGAACAATCTAATCTTCAGACATAAGATTAGTATGCTCGTTCGAAATTATCTCTCTTCCAAAGGATTTATAGAGGTAGAGACCCCCTATCTTATTAAGTCCACCCCTGAAGGGGCTCGTGACTTCTTGGTTCCTAGCCGAATGAATCCTGAGCAATTTTATGCCCTCCCACAGTCACCTCAAACGTTTAAGCAATTGCTTATGGTTGGAGGAATGGACAAATATTTTCAGATTGTTAAGTGTTTTAGAGATGAGGATTTAAGAGCCGATCGACAGCCTGAATTTACTCAGATTGATTGTGAAATGTCCTTCGTAACCCAAGAAGATGTTTTAAATACTTTCGAAGGTTTAACAGCTCATTTGTTGAAAGAGATTCATGGGGTAGAGACTGGTAAATTCCCGGTAATGAGCTATGATGAGGCGATGGAACGTTACGGAAACGACAAGCCAGATATTCGATTTGGGATGGAGCTCACTAATCTTAATGAAGTTGCCCAACATAAGGATTTTCAGGTATTCAATAGTGCCGAGTATGTAGTCGGTATCGCGGTTCCTGGGGCTAATACCTATACACGTAAAGAAATCGACGCCCTTATTGATTGGGTGAAAAGACCGCAAATTGGAGCGAAAGGTTTAGTCTATGTTCGTTGTAATGAGGACGGAACTTTCAAGTCGTCCGTAGATAAATTTTACGATGCCGAAGATCTAGCCGAATGGGCTCAGAAAACCGGCGCTCAAGCTGGAGATTTAATCCTTGTGTTGTCTGGTGATCTTTCATCAACTAGAACGCAAATGAGTGCGCTTCGCATGTATATGGCCGAAAAATTAGGGCTTAGAAAGTCTGATGAATTTGCACCTTTATGGGTTGTTGATTTCCCACTTCTAGAAAAGGATGAGGAAACCGGAAGATACCATGCCATGCACCACCCATTTACTTCGCCTAAGCCAGAACAAATCGATTTATTAGACACCGAACCAGGAGCAGTTAAGGCCAATGCTTATGATTTAGTTCTTAACGGTAATGAAATTGGCGGAGGTTCTATTCGTATTCACGACAAAGCTACCCAACAGCTCATGTTTAAGCACCTAGGGTTTACTCCTGAAGAGGCTAAAGAACAGTTCGGGTTCTTAATGGATGCCTTCGAATACGGTGCACCTCCACACGGTGGGATTGCCTTCGGATTAGACCGTTTAGTAGCTATTTTAGGTGGAGCCGAGACCATTCGTGATTTCATCGCATTCCCTAAAAACAATAGTGGTAGGGATGTGATGATCGATGCGCCCGCTCGCACTACTCAAGAGCAACTCGACGAACTACATCTCAGCCTTAAAAAGTCTTAAGAAAGTGAGCGCTTTGCAGAAAAAACGATGGGGTATTCTTATACTATTCATTACTGCAATGGTCATCATTCTAACGGGGTTTCTACTTGACCTTGAGCCCGATGTGTCGAATCGATTAAAGGGTTTGGGTACTGTGATGATTTTCTTTGTGGTGATGCCGCTCTTTCTTCTGGTGGAAAGCCCTGGTAAGAAGATGAAAGACTATATGCTTACTGAGGAGAATATAAGGAAGATGCAATCTGACAAGAAGGACCCTCCCTCAAGTTAACGGCGCTGACTGAAAAACTGTTTCAGTATCGCTTCACTTTCCTCTGCAAGTGGTCCTTTTTCTAAAACGGTTTTGGGGTGGAGTTGACCTCCCATGGTATTGAAGCCTCTTTTCAGATCTGAAGCCGCATATACTATTCGAGATATTTGAGACCAATACAGGGCTCCAGCGCACATTTGACAAGGTTCTAAGGTGACGTAGAGGGTACAGTTCTGCAGGTATTTAGCTCCCAGATAATTGGCTGCCGCGGTTATGGCTTGCATTTCAGCGTGTGCGGTCACGTCATTAAGTCTTTCGCTGAGGTTGTGTCCGCTCCCGATCACTCGATTTTCGGATACAATCACCGCGCCCACAGGCACCTCTCCCAAATCATAGGCTTTATGGGCCAGATCAAGGGCTTTGCGCATAAAATAGGTATCGTCGAAAGGGTCTTGCATGATTCCTCAAAGGTATTCAAATATTACCTACTACCTTTGTGTTTCGATGAAGACAGGGTTTCAAAATTTAAGTCCACAGACTTTACGTTCGCTTAAGGACGAGGAGCTTCTCTCGCTCACCAATTATTTGCGCGAGCGCATCATACATGTGGTTGCCAAACGAGGCGGACACTTAGGTGCGAGTCTAGGCGTAGTAGAGCTCACTGTCGCCCTGCACAAGGTTTTTGATACCCCTGACGATGGGATCGTTTTTGATGTGGGTCATCAGATTTATGCTCATAAATTAATTACTGGTCGGGATGAGGTCTTTGATACCTTGAGAACTTTTAATGGGATAAGCGGTTTCCCAAAGCGTGAGGAGTCGATCTATGATTCTTTTGGCACGGGACACAGTTCTACCTCTATTTCTGCTGCAATGGGTATGGCGGTGGCTAATCAACTCGCTCATAAGAACAATCATTTCATTGCGGTTATTGGAGATGCTTCGATTGTCGGAGGGATGGCCTTCGAGGCCCTGAATCATATCGCAGAAACGAAGGCAAATGTTATTGTAGTTCTTAACGATAATAACATGGGTATTGATCCGAGTACTGGGTCTTTAAAGCAGTATTTGAATCAAATCGAGGATTTGAATGATCCGAACTTCTTTGAGTCTCTTGGAATAGCTTACACGGGCGTAATTGATGGTCACAACCTAGAAGCATTAATCACGGCCTTTCAGGACGCCAAGTCAAAAAAGGGTCCACAGCTTATTCATATTCGAACCATTAAGGGTAAAGGGTTAGCGCAAGCAGAAGCCGATCAGATAACGTATCATGCTCCTGGGAAATTCGAGCCAACTACCGGAGAACGAATCACCTCTAATGAGCCATTAAAATATCAAGATGTTTTTGCGCGCTCAATGGTGCGTTTAGGTGAGAATGAACAGCGATTGGTTGCTGTCACACCAGCAATGTTATCGGGTAGTGGGCTGCATTTGTTTAAGGAAGCCTACCCCGAAAGAACTTTTGATGTGGGGATTGCAGAACAACACGCGGTAACCTTCTCTGCGGGTCTAGCAACTAAGGGGCTTCTTCCTGTTTGTCACTTGTATTCGACTTTTTTGCAAAGAGCCTATGATCAGATTATTCACGATGTAGCACTCCAAAAACTACCGGTCATTTTCGCTATAGATCGAGCAGGAATTGTAGGAGAGGACGGCCCTACTCATCACGGCATGTTTGATATTGCAGCCCTTCGTTCGATACCTAATTTTACGTTACTTGCTCCAAGAGGCCCAGAAGAGTTGTATCAAAGTTTAACAACAGTTGTAGAACAGTTTCAGTCAGGCGAACTTTCTGGCCCAGTAGGAATTCGATACCCTAGAGGTTCGGCAGATATTTTTGATTTCACTCCTAAGGGTAATGCTTTAGAATGGGGTAAGGCCATTGCTATCAATCAATCTAATCAAGCTCGAATCGCACTATTGTCTACAGGTACTTTATCTGCATATGCTGAGGAGTTATCATCTTACGCCGTAGACAGTTATCACTTTCCCTTTATTAAACCCTTAGATGCCGAGCTATTAAATCATATTTCGAAGCACTACGATGCGGTAATCACTCTTGAAGAGGGAGCGATTGAAGGCTCTTGGGGTCAAGGAATAATATACCAGCTAAACTCACTCGGCTTTAAAGGAGAGGCTAAATGCATGGGGGTCAGTGACCGATTCGTTCCGCAAGGGAAGGTAGATGAGCTCTACAGACATATCGGACTAGATCTGTCTAGCGTCGAACAGGCCTTAAAAAATACCCTGGATCGTCTGGTTTAGTTGAATCGCCTGAGAATCAGAAAGGCTTGCTACAAAGCTTGAGGCATTTAATAAACTCTTATATAAATCTTGACCGGGTGCCGATTGATAAGGGGTAGGTATACGACTTAAAATAAGCTTATCGTAAACTGTTTTTTGATCTGCTGCTTGGGCACATAGGGCTGAAGATGTGTGTTCCAAGAGATTACTGATGATTTGATATCCAGCAATTTCTTTTTCAATCACCTCGTCTGCTTGATATAGGTTTTTTACACTAAGATCAATGATGTCCCTTATGGCTGCACTGTGAGCGCTGTAGTCAATCAGGCTCTTTTCAAGTTGTCCAGATAAGATAGCTTCTTCATGATCAGCAAATAGATGAACAGCCTCGCTTACTAGGGTGCCGATCGCTAATGCGCGTAAATAACTGATTCTATCAGCCGTGGTGGTTAGACTGCGATACTTTGCCCCATCAATTTGGTTTTTGACTAGATTGATTAGATTTTCTAAGGCATAGTCTTCTGAGATATACCCCATGTTAATAGCATCCTCAAAATCAATTAGGGTGTAACAAATATCGTCAGCGGCTTCTACGAGGTAAACCAAAGGGTGTCGATGGTACCCACCTTTTTCTTTTTGAAGACCCAATTGGTTCGCTATTTGAGTGTACGATTCCCAGTTAGCTTCAAATACACCATACTTTTTATCGGCTACATGAGCGGTTGGTTGATGAGGAATTGAGGCTTTTGGATACTTCACAAAGGCTCCTAAAGTAGCATAGCTCAATCTTAGGCCTCCAGGCACACCTTCTCTACTCTCGATCAAAAGTCTCAGACCATTAGCATTACCCTCAAATTTGACAAGGTCAGTAAATTGCCCTTCAGAGAGTTTGTCAGCATACACTTTGCCGGGCCCTTTGGAGAAGAAATTTCCGATTGCTTTTTCTCCACTGTGACCAAATGGAGGGTTACCGATATCATGGGCTAAGGCTGCCGCTGCCACAATAGCTCCAAAATCATTAAAGCGATAGCCTTCTGAAACTAATTTGGGATGGCGATCGAGAATGATTTTTCCGGCGAGACGTCCGATACTACGTCCGACTACCGAGACTTCAAGACTATGAGTGAGCCGGGTATGGACGAATCCTTTTCTACTTGCCGCTTGAATAGGAAGGGGAACAACTTGGGTCTTGTCTTGTAAACTTCTGAAAGCCGAAGAGAAGATGATTCGATCATAATCTACTTCGAACCCTAGCCGTGTTTCATCTTGATCGCTGCGTAGTCTTTTGACCGTATCCCCCTCACGTGACAAGGATAATAAGTGCTCCCAATTCATAGTCTTTCCTTTTAAGCGAATATACTTAATTCTATTCCCTTACCTTTAGGATAAAACAGACGATGCGCAATCTTTTAATGATTCTTGGGAGTGTGTTATTATTCTCATCAAATCTATCAGCACAAGCATGGGCTAAGGATATTTTAGCTTCCTCAATAGGGTACCATGACCCTGAGGGAAATTGGGAGCAATTTAGTCGAGCTTTTACCATTGAGGTAACTTCAAAAGACAAGCCTTCTTTTACAAGAGAGGTGATCATCGATTTACCGCAAGAATATTTCGAACTCATCGAAACTAGAGGGGACGATATTAAAACCTATCGCATCGATAAGGGAGTGTATGTTGCTAAGGATTCGTTAACTCAGGCGAGAGCACTGAAGTTACGTGATTACCACACTTATTTGTATGGTCTGCCGATGAAACTCAAAGATCCCGGCGCTCAAATTGATCCTAAGACTGAACGAGTAATTTTTCACGGGAGAGAGTCGATAAGAATGCGTGTTACTTATGACCCTTCGGTCGGATCAGATACTTGGTATTTCTATTTTAATCCTGAAAATTATGCACTAATCGCTTACCAATTCTACCACAATGAGGCGATCGGAGACGGGGAATACATCTTGTTAGAAGGGCTAGAGTCGGTTGGAGGAATAAAGATGCCCAAGATTCGTTCTTGGTATTATAATAACGATGGGTCTTATATTGGCACAGATGAGCTCCTTAGCGGTAGAGATTCTTCGAATCGATAAACTCAAATACAGAGTCGGGTAAAAGTGGTCTTACCTCGTGTCCTAGCTTAATCTGTTCTCTAACATAAGAAGAAGAAAGTTCGATAATGGGTGCTTTAATGCGCCGTACACTTTGGTGTTTATCGATCTCTTCGGGTGGAGGAGTTCTGAGTGGACTTACTCTAGGATACACTAAAATTCGGTAGTTGGCTAATAGTGATTCGTAATTTTTCCACTTGTGAAAATGAGCAAGATTGTCTTCGCCCATAATTAGACTGAAATTGTACTGATAATTGGTCTGCTCTTCTAAGTGTGCAAGCGTATCCGCAGTGTAGTTGGGCTGTGGAAGTCCAAATTCGATCTTACTTGCTCTAAATTTGGGATAATCTTCAATCGCATCATAAACCATCTGATAGCGATCAATGTCACTGGCTAGACTTATCTTCTTTTTGAAAGGGCTTTTAGGAGTAATGACGAACCATACTTGATATAAATCACTATTCTCTGCAATATGATTGGCAAGGAGTAAATGGGCCCGATGCATAGGGTTGAATGTCCCGAAAAACAGTCCTATTTTCTTTTTCTCACTCATTTCGCTAAAAAGGAACTTACGAGTTTTTCAGTTTGTGATAGTGCCTTGGATAGGTCGTCATTGATCACAATCTCGTCAAAGGCCTCGGCCTGATCTAATTCTTGTTGGGCCTTACTCAATCTAATTTGAAGTGTTTCCTCGGTATCGGTATTTCTAGACCTTAGCCGCTCTTCAAGAGTCTCGATCGATGGGGGTTGAACAAATACCGTTAAAGTTTCATTGGGAAAGCTCTTTTTAATCGATATACCTCCCATAACGTCAATATCGAAGATTACTGCCTTCTTTTCATTCCAAAGTCGCTTTACCTCAGATGCTAAGGTGCCATAGAGTAATCCCGGATAGACTTCTTCGTATTCTAAAAACTCTCCCTTTTCAATTTTACTTTTAAAAGCCTCTGGACTTAGAAAATAGTAATCTTCACCTTCTTTTTCTGTGCCTCTCGGAGCTCTAGTGGTGGCTGAAATTGAAAAGGCTAGAGGTAGGTCTGTTTGTTCTAGTAAGTGTCTAACAATCGTTGTTTTGCCACTACCAGAGGGTGCTGAAAAGACGATAAGCTTATCGGTGTTAAAGGACATTTAATAGCTGTTCTTTAATTTTTTCAAGTTCATCTTTCATTTGAACCACCTCACGTTGAATTGCGGCGTCATTAGCTTTAGAACCGATGGTGTTGATTTCACGTCCGATCTCTTGGGCGATAAAGCCTAGTTTCTTACCAGGGGCTTCACTTTCAGTGGCTGTTTTTAGAAAATAGGAAAGATGGTTTTTTAATCGAACCTTCTCTTCGGTGATGTCATATTTTTCAAGATAGTAGATGAGTTCTTGCTCGAATCTATTCTCATCTACAGATTCTTTCAGTTGGGCGACGGCTTGTTCTAAACGACTTCTCACCCCTTCTCTTCGCTTCTCATCTAATGCGAGTACCTTTTCAAGATGCTTTGCGATTAAATCAATACGCGATTGAATATCGAGCATCAATTGTTCGCCCTCTTGTTTTCTAAAACTAATTAGCGCTTCTATAGCCTTGTCTAGGGCAGCATTTACACTGCGTATTTGATTTTCGTCTGCCTCCTGTTTTTCTTGAGTGAGTGACTCAGGCATTTTAAGGGCTAAAGCTAAGGCAGCTAAATCATCACCTTCTGCAAAATTCTTGATTTGTCTTAAGTATTCTGAAACAACGGGCTCATTAATTTGAGCGGGTGTGCGCACAGTTTCAGTCTCGATATAGATATAAGCTTCAACCTTTCCTCGAGTAAGATGTTTGGCTATTTTCTTTCGAAAATCGATTTCATGCGCACGAAGGGTTTGTGGCAACCTGAGATTAAGATCTAGGTTTTTACTGTTCAGTGATTTAAACTCAACAGTAATTTTTTCTGTGCCTAAGTGCTCTATATGTCGACCGAATCCGGTCATCGAGTGTATCATAGGCCGCAAAGGTAGGAAAAGACCCCTATTTAAAGAGGTCTAATCCAAATGTTTCTGTAGCTCACGCCAGAGTTATCACCATGATCTTGAAGTCTAAGTGGACCTGGTCCGTGTGGAGTATTCTTTGGCCATCCGATATATTCGGTTGTTCCTTTTAACTCGTAATGGTCTTGTATAAGCACTCCATTATGTATTACCGTTAGTGTACCGGCTTTGGTTCGGTTTCCTGTCTCGTCAAACTCTGGAGCATGAAAAATAATATCGTAGGTATTCCATTCTCCTGAAGGCACTGAAGCCATTGCTAATGGAATCGCTTGTTTGTAAATAGAACCCACCTGACCATTTACATAGGTTGGGTTGTCATTGTTGTCTAATACTTGAACCTCGTACTTTTCTTGCAGAAATACACCGCTATTGGCACGTGACTGATTAGATCCACGCACGTCTGCCGGAGATCTCCACTCTAGGTGTAGCTGAACGCTTCCGAACACTTCTTTGGTTCTAATGTCACCCGTTCGATTAGCAACGGTCATGCTTCCGTCTTCATTTAAAATCCATGGAGCCTCACCACCATTGGCATTTTCCCATGCATCTAATGAGGTGCCATCAAATAATACAATAGCATCGCTAGGAGCGCTACCGTTAACACCAGGGGTTACTTTTAGAGGTACGGGTTCATATAATTCAGTCGCCTCTGGAGTTGTAGGTTCTTGTTCCATATTTGGAGCGTTTATTCTTCTGATTTTAATATTTCGGTAGGCGACAACATCTCCGTGATCTTGAAGCCCAATTTTACCGGTACGATACTTTCCGAAAGCAGCCCAATCGGCAAATTTAGAGTTGGCAACAAGCTCATTCCACCCTTCACCATGTACTGGGAAGCTCACGATTTCTTCGCCATTTTGCATCACGACTCCTTGATTTACAAAGTAGTCAATAGTGATCGACATAGAATTCCATTCACCGGCAGGCAAGGTAACATCCTTTGAAGGTGCAACCATATCGTAAAGCGCACCAGCTTGGTGAGTTAGGCCGGCTTTTGCATCGGGGTGTCTTTCATTATCTAAGACCTGAATTTCTGGTCCACTGAGGTAAGGTTCTGCAAGACGCTCGTCTTCGATAATGCCCCAGAAAACTCCACTATTGGCTCCCTCTGCAACCTTGTATTCAAGTGCTAGCTCAAAGCTGTGGTAGTTTTCTTTGGTAACAATATTGTGACCCTTTCCCCATTGAGAGCCCTCTTTGGGCGGATAAAAAACGAGCGCTCCATCTTCAATTTTCCATGCATCTGACATGGTCTCTTGATTGTACTGCTTCCATTTATCTGTTGAGGTACCATCGAATAGTATCTCCCAATCGTTTTCTTGAGCGGTTTTTTCAGTGGCTTTCTGAGTAGGGTTTACACAGCCTACAATAAGGGCGCCAAGTGCAATTAAAGCGGTTGCTTTCATAGTCCTAAAATCTTTTTAAGTTCGTCTTTATTGACTTCGCCTCCTGCAAAATCATCAAAGGTTTTTTCGGTAGCTTCAATGATGTGATTTTTGATAAATGCAGCACCTTCTCTAGCACCTTGCTCTGGGCTCTTGATACAACATTCCCATTCCATAACTGCCCAAACATCACATCCGTATTGAGTAAGTTTAGAGAAAATGGTTTTAAAATCTACTTGTCCATCACCAGGGGATCTATAACGTCCCGCACGATCCGACCAATCGTTGTATCCTCCGAAGGCTCCTTTTTTTCCAGTCGGATTAAATTCTGAGTCTTTTACATGGAAGGCCTTGATGAATTCATGGTAATGATCGATGTATTCGATATAGTCAAGTTGTTGAAGGACAAAGTGACTCGGATCGTAAAGAATATTTACGCGTTTATGATTGCCGGTTGCTTCGAGGAAACGCTCGAAAGTATCCCCGTCGTGGATATCCTCTCCCGGGTGAACCTCGTAACATACATCAACTCCTTCTTTATCAAAGTGATTCAAAATAGGCATCCATCTTTTAGCTAATTCTTCGAAGCCCATTTCAACTAATCCTGCTGGACGTTGAGGCCAAGGGTGCATAGTGTGCCATAATAGCGAACCTGAAAAGGTCGCATGTGCATTAAGTCCTAAACGTCTACTTGCTGTAGCCGCTTTTTTTACGGTGTCAACGGCCCACTCCGTTCTTGCTTTTGGATTGTTTTTTACGGCATCCGGTGCAAAATTATCGAACATTAGGTCATAGGCGGGATGTACGGCTACTAACTGACCTTGAAGGTGTGTTGATAGTTCGGTGATTTCTAATCCGAATGAGGCAATCTTTCCTTTGAGTTCATCGCAATAATCTTGGCTTTCGGCCGCCTTATCTAAATCAATTAAGAAAGATTCCCAGGTTGGAATCTGAATTCCTTTATATCCTAAATCCGCCGCCCATCGGCATAGTCCTTCTAGGGAATTAAATGGGGGTTTACTGTCGATAAACTGCGCTAGAAATACCGCAGGTCCTTTAATGGTTTTCATAGCGTTGTTTTATTGTTGAGAGTCTAAAGTGACCCAAACATTTCCTTTAGCATTCGATTCAACGGTGGCTTCGATGAAGTTCATTCCACGAAGACCATCGGTAACGGTTGGGAATGCTCCGTCATGGTAGGTTTCTCCACGAACCGCTTTCGCAACTCCTAGGTAAATATTAGCCATAGCATCGAAAAGCCCTTCAGGGTGTCCTGGAGGTACTTTGGTGCCCTCTAATGAAAACTCACTGTTGTATCCATGTCCTGGCTTTAGAACTTGCATCGGCTGCCCTTCTTTAAGTAAGTATAGATAATTGGGGTTCTCTTGTTCCCATTTTAAGCCACCTTCTTTTCCATAGATGGAAAGAACAATATTATTTTCTTCGGCGGTAGCAATTTGACTCGATCGAACCACTCCTTTTACATGTTTGTCAAGCCGAACCAGTACGGTGGCGTCAACATCCATTACGTTGTCATCGTATAAGAAATTGAAGTCGCTTAGCACTTCTTTTATTTCGAGGCCTGTGGTGTATTCTACAAGATTAAAGGCGTGAACTCCGATGTCCCCAACACAGCATGAGATTCCTGATTTTTCAGGATCTAATCTCCAGGTAGCGTTTCTTGAGGCTTCATCATGAATGAGCGGATTGATCCACCCCTGGTAGTACTGAACATCCACCTTATGAACGTTTCCAATAGCACCGGAGCGAATCATTTCTCTCATTTGACGTACCATTGGATATCCGGTGTAGGTGTGTGTGAGTGCGAATACCGCACCACCTTTTTCTTGAAGTGCTGCAATTTCTTTAGCCTCCTCATAGGTTGTAGTCATCGGCTTCTCACAGATGACGTTGAATCCATTTTCGAGAAGCGTTTTGGCCATCGGAAAATGAAGAAAGTTAGGGGTAAGAATACTGACTACTTGCATGCGTTCCTCTTCGGGCAGCGCGTTTTCTGCAGCCACTAACTCTTCCACAGTCGCATAGATGCGATTGGTTGGAATATCGATATGCTTTGCAAATTCGATACTTACGTTTCTATCTGGGTTGAAAACTCCTCCGACAATTTCATAGTTGTCATTAATAAAAGCTGCAATTCGGTGAACGATTCCGATTAGGGAGTCACCTCCGCCACCTAATATTCCAAGTTTGATTTTCTTCGGCATAATTATGATTTGTATTCAACTTTTTCAGAACGGAAAAATACCGCAAATAAGACAAAAACCCCAATAGCGAATAGGGCAGGAAGAACCCAGATTTGCTTCCAGTCGTGACCGCCATTGCTAAGAGCGTAGCTGTCAGTGATTTGTCCTGCGATCCAGAATCCAACGAGCATCCCCACACCATAAGTAGCTAATGTAATTAGACCCTGAGCTGCACTCTTTACACTATCACCTGCTTTGGTATCTGTATAAATTTGGCCGGATACAAAGAAGAAATCATAACAAATACCGTGTAGGGCGATACCGATTAACAAAAGGAAAACTCCATCATCTGCATTTCCGATGGAGAATAGAAAATAACGAACTGCCCAAGCAGCCATACCTACTAGAATGGTTTTTTTAAATCCGAAACGGGTGAAAAATACCGGTAAAAGAAGCATGAATAGAACTTCGGAGATTTGTCCGATAGTCATTTTACCGGCTGGATTGGCTACTTCAATTTCACCTAAGAATTGTGCCGCGTGCTGATAGTAGAATGCTAATGGAATACAGATAAGTACCGACGATAAAAAGAATACCAAAAAGTTTCTGTCTTTCAGAAGGCTCAGTGCGTCGAGTCCTAAAATATTGCTAACTGTCACGGCTCCTTTTTTAGCAGTAGGAGGTGTTTTAGGAAGTGTAAAGCTAAATAATCCTAAGATTGCAGAAGCGATACCCGTCATTAAGAAAGTGTTTCGAAGCGCTCCCTGTGCTACTGATTCAGGGGCGTCCCATTTGAAAACGAAGCTGATGATTAATCCGGCGAGAATCCATCCGATCGTACCAAAAACGCGGATCGGAGAAAACTCTTTTGCCGGGTTGGTCATCTGATTAAAGGAAACAGAGTTTACTAGGGCAAGGGTTGGCATGTAGGCAATCATATACCCCAACACATAGGGGTAGAACACTGCAAAATTCTCTGCCATCGACATTTGATACATTAAAAATGCTCCTACAAGGTGAAGCACCCCTAGAATTCTCTCGGCATTGAAATATCGATCGGCGATAAGACCAATAATAAATGGAGCAATAATCGCCCCCCAACTTTGAGTAGAATAGGCCATAGCACTTTCTGATCCTGTTGCTCCTAAGGTGCTCGGTAAGAAAATACCCATAGTTACAAACCAACCACCCCAGATAAAAAATTCTAGGAACATCATAAACGAGAGTTGAATGCGTATGCTTGTTTTCATAATTGATTATTGTGTAAGGATTAGTGTTGTTTAGTTGTTATCTTGTTAAAGTTTGCCTCAAAAGGCCACTAAATGTAGAAAAATATCATTGGTTTCTCTAAATTGTGCCAACTAAACTATTGACAACGATGAGTAAATTTTATTTCAACGAAGAGCAAGAATCGTATGACGCGATTGTCGTTGGTACCGGTATTAGCGGTGGCTGGGCTGCAAAGGAGTTATGCGAAAACGGCTTGAAGACTTTAGTTCTCGAAAGAGGACCTATGAAAAAACACCGCGAAGATTATCCAACGGCTAACTTGGATAAATGGGATCTACCTAATGGTGATCGTCAAACGGTTGAAGAGGCTGCCAGACAGCAGAAGCAGTCACGCACGGGTTACACCACACGTAAATCTTCTTCGCACTGGTTTGTAGATGATGTTGATCATCCTTACAATGAAACCGAGCGTTTTGACTGGATGCGTGGATATCACGTCGGTGGACGTTCAATTATGTGGGGAAGACACTCTTATCGTTGGAGTGATATAAGTTTTGAGTCAAATGCTCGTAATGGAGTTGCTGTTGATTGGCCCGTTCGATATAAGGATATCGCTCCTTGGTATTCTCATGTTGAGAAGTTTATTGGGGTTTCGGGTGAGACACTAGGATTATCTCAATTACCTGATAGTGAATTTGAGCCCCCGATGCCATTTAACTGTGCTGAGGAGAAAATCAAGGATAAAGTTGCTGAGCATTTTGACGGACGTGTACTTACACCAGGTCGTGTGGCGCACATCACTAGTGATAAACAATTTGATGGTGACGGACGTATTCGTTGTCAATACAGAAACCGATGTATCAGAGGGTGTCCTTTCGGGTCATACTTCAGTAGTCTTTCGTCAACACTTCCTGTTGCTGAACGAACAGGAAATCTAACCCTTCGTCCTGATTCTGTCGTTACCGAAGTGATTTACGATGCAGATACGCAAAAGGCAACAGGTGTTAAAGTGATCGATCGTGTTACTAAAGAAGAGTTTGAATTCAAAGCTAAAGTCGTATTTCTGTGTGCTTCTGCTATTGCGTCAACTTCGATTTTAATGCAGTCACGTTCTGACCGTTTCCCGAACGGTTTAGGAAATGATAGTGATCAACTAGGACGTAATATCATGGACCACCACTTAAATGTTGGTGCTGTAGGTATTATGGAAGGTTTAGAAGATAAATACTACAAAGGCCGTAAGGTTGCTGGTTGGTATGTACCTTCATTTAGAAATATTGGTGGATCTACCAATCGTAAGGATTTCAAAGGTCTTTACGGATATCAGGGTGGAGCTAGCAGAAGTAATTATAATGATTTAATTGCTGAAGCTAAGTTCGGGCCACAGCTTAAGGAGAACATCCTAGGCCCTGGTCAATGGAGTGCTACCTTCTACGGATTCGGTGAAATTCTACCTTACGAGGATAACCGTTTTACCCTAGACTACGATAAGCTAGATCAGTGGGGATTACCTACACCGACTTTTAATGCAACGATTAAAGAGAATGAGATCGCGATGCGTAAAGATATGCGAGATCAAGCTGAACAGATGCTAGAGAAAGCAGGGGCTAAAAATATCTACTCTTTCAATGGAAGCTATGCAATCGGTTTGGGTATCCACGAAATGGGTACCGCTCGTATGGGTCGTGACCCTAAGACTTCGGTACTTAACGGGTACAATCAAGTACACGCTTGTAAAAATGTTTATGTAACTGACGGTTCTTTCATGACTTCAGCAAACTGTGTTAACCCATCGCTTACTTACATGGCGTTTACAGCACGTGCAGCTAATCATGCAGTTCAAGAACTTAAAAACGGAAATATCTAATGGAAAGAAGAGACGCACTTAAGAATTTAGGAAAGGCTTTCGGTTTTGCCGTTGCCACTCCTACGGTATTATCCATTCTGCAGAGTTGTAGCTCTTCAGACGGATTAGCATGGACACCACAATTCTTCTCAAGTGAAGAAGGGTCATTTTTAGTGAAGGCAATCGATGTGATTTTGCCTACTACAGATACTCCTTCAGCTTCTGAAGTTAATGTTCATGTATTCATCGATAAGTTGATTACTGAATGTTATGACGCTGAGGCTCAAAGTCGAGTTAAGAGTCAATTAACGGCTTTCGCAAGTTTTGTCACTGAATCGACAGGAGCTAGTTCTCTTGCTGCAGTTAATGAAGCAAATCTTGTAGATAGTTTTACTACTTTATTCGGTGATAGAGATGAGTCTATTTCTTCAGATGCTTATGCGTTTGCAGGAGACTTAAGAAGTATGACCATTAGCGCTTATAAAGGTTCTGAGTATATCGGAGAGAATGTTCTTGCCTATTTACCAGTGCCAGGTGAGTATATCGCTTGTGATGATTTACAAACCCTTACCGGAGGTAAAGCTTGGTCTGAATAAGATCTCTCAATAGTTTAAGTAAAAAAGCCCGCACTATTGGTGCGGGCTTTTTTTGTGTTTCTTAATTACTTATGGCAGCGAGTAATTAAGATCCACACATCAAACAATCGTCATCTCCTTGACCCTCTTTCGATCTTTTAATGAGTTCCTTCATTTCTTCAGGGCTCATTGGTTCGACATCTACTTCTTTCTCGCGAATACTTGCCGCGTCTTGTTCAGCTACTTTAATTTGAGTCTCTACGGATACCGCTACTGGAGCAGCTTTCTTAGTGTTATCTACTGTGAATTTAATAGCGTCTGTAGCTGCTTTTGTTCTGAGGTAGTACATGCCTGTTTTTAACCCGCTCTTCCATGCATAGAAGTGCATTGAGGTCAACTTGCTGAAGCTCGCATTTTCCATGAAAAGGTTTAGGGATTGAGACTGATCGATAAAATAACCTCTGTGACGGCTCATATCGATAATGTCTTTCATACTCAATTCCCATGAAGTTTTGTAAAGCTCTTTGATATCTTCTGGGATTCCGTCGATATGCTGAACAGATCCGTTAGCTCTCATAAGCTCTTGTTTCATGCTTTCATTCCATAAGCCAAGACGGACGAGGTCTCTAAGTAAGTGCTTGTTTACTACAATAAATTCTCCTGATAGTACACGACGCGTGTAAAGGTTTGAGGTGTATGGCTCAAAACACTCATTGTTACCTAAAATCTGAGAAGTAGAAGCAGTTGGCATAGGCGCAACAAGAAGTGAGTTTCTTACCCCATGTTTTAATACTTGCTTACGCAGTGCATCCCAGTCCCAGCGACCAGAGAGTTCGTTGTCTTTGATTCCCCAAAGTTCGTATTGGAATTTCCCTTCAGACATTGGAGATCCTTTATAGCTACTGTAAGGTCCTTCCTCTATCGCCATTTCCATTGATGCGGTTACGGCAGCGTAATAAAGCGTTTCGAAAATTTCTTGGTTTAGCTTTTTCGCTTCATCTGAGGTAAATGGTAGACGCATCATAATGAAGGCGTCAGCAAGTCCCTGAACTCCTAGTCCGACAGGGCGATGACGCATATTCGAGTTTTCAGCCTCTACTACCGGATAATAATTGCGATCGATTACCGTGTTTAGATTACGAGTTACACGTTTGGTAACATCAAAAAGCTCTTGGTGGTCAAATTTGCCTTCCTTTACAAACATTGGAAGTGCAATTGACGCGAGGTTACAAACAGCAACTTCGTCTTCTGAGGTGTATTCTAGGATCTCAGTGCAAAGATTTGATGATCTTATGGTACCCAAATTCTTTTGATTGCTCTTGCGATTCGCAGCATCTTTGTAAAGCATATATGGTGTACCTGTCTCAATTTGAGATTCTAGGATTTTCTCCCAAAGTTCACGTGCTTTTACGGTTTTGCGTCCTCGATTCTCAGCCTCGTACTGCAGGTATAATTTGTCGAATTCTTCACTGTGGTTATCGAATAATCCTGGACACTCGTTAGGACACATTAGTGTCCAGTCTTCGTTTGCCTCAACGCGCTTCATAAATAGATCGGGTATCCACATTGCGTAGAAAAGGTCGCGTGCACGCATTTCTTCTTTACCGTGATTCTTTTTAAGGTCGAGGAAGTCAAAAATATCTGCATGCCATGGTTCGATATACATCGCGAAACTTCCTTTTCTCTTTCCGCCGCCTTGATCTACATAACGAGCTGTGTCGTTATACACTCGAAGCATAGGAACTATACCATTAGAAGTACCGTTGGTCCCTGATATATAAGACCCTGTAGCTCTAATGTTGTGAATTGATAGACCGATGCCTCCTGCAGACTGCGAGATTTTAGCGGTCTGTTTCAAAGTGTCATAAATACCATCGATACTGTCGTCTTTCATCGTTAGTAGAAAGCACGATGACATTTGAGGTTTTGGGGTTCCTGAATTAAATAGGGTTGGGGTCGCGTGTGTAAAGTAACGTTTAGACATTAAGTCGTAGGTCTCGATAGCAGCATCTAAGTCATTCGGATGAATCCCAACCGAAACTCTCATCAACATGTGTTGAGGCCTTTCTACGATCTTACCATTGATCTTCAAAAGATATGAGCGCTCTAGGGTTTTAAAACCAAAGTAATCGTAACCAAAATCACGATCGTAGATAATACATGAATCAAGCTTTTCTGCGTTATCCATGATCACCTTGTGTACTTCGTCAGAAAGAAGCGGCCCTTTCTTACCGGTTCTTGGGTTGACGTAATTAAACAGGTCGTCCATAGTTTCTGAGAACGACTTCTTGGTGTTTTTATGTAGGTTCGATACTGAGATTCTCGCTGCTAACTGTGCGAAGTCTGGGTGAGTAGTGGTCATTGTCGCCGCCACCTCTGCCGCGAGGTTATCTAATTCGGATGTAGTAACGCCGTCGTATAAACCATCGATAACACGCATTGCTACTTTTACTGGATCTACTAGGGGACTTAAGCCATAGCATAATTTGCGGATTCTCGTGGTGATTTTGTCGAACATAACGGGTTCTTGTCTCCCGTCTCTTTTTACTACATGCATATCGAAAGGTTTTAAGGGTTGGCTAGGTGAATAGTATTAATTAGAAATCTGCATCAAATGCAAATGGATCTTTATCGTCTGTATTAGCTTCAGTTTGTTTTACACCCGCTTTCTGGTACTCGCTCACCTTCTTTTCAAAGAAGTTGGTTTTACCTTGAAGAGAGATCATATCCATGAAATCGAATGGGTTAGTAGCGTTGTACTCTTTTTCACAACCTAATTCTACCAGAAGACGATCTGTTACGAATTCTAGATATTGGGTCATAAGCTTGGAGTTCATACCAATTAAACTCGCTGGAAGGGATTCAGTAATAAATTCGCGCTCGATGTTTAGAGCGTTAATAATAATCTCTTTGATTCTTTCGGTAGGAACCTTATTAACTAGGTGGTTATTGTGCAGGTGTACGGCGAAGTCACAGTGCATTCCTTCATCTCTCGAAATCAATTCGTTTGAGAAAGTCAGTCCTGGCATAAGCCCGCGCTTCTTTAACCAGAAGATAGAACAGAAAGCTCCTGAAAAGAAGATACCCTCAACCGCCGCGAAAGCGATTAGTCGTTCTGCAAAGCTTGGTGATTCAATCCATTTCAGTGCCCAGTCTGCCTTTTTCTTAATTGCAGGGAAATTTTCAATTGCCTTGAAAAGAGTATTCTTCTCTTTCTCGTCCTTTACGTAGGTGTCAATGAGCAGTGAGTAGGTCTCTGAGTGGATGTTCTCCATCATAATTTGAAATCCATAGAAGAATTTCGCCTCTGAATACTGAACTTCATTAACAAAGTTCTCTGCTAGATTCTCATTTACGATACCATCTGACGCTGCGAAAAATGCAAGGATATGCTTAATGAAATAACGTTCGTCATCGTTTAATTTGTTTTCCCAGTCATTGGCATCTTGTGAAAGATCAATTTCTTCGGCAGTCCAGAATGAGGCTTCTGAAGTCTTGTACCATTGCCAAAGGTCATGATGTTTGATTGGAAAAATTACAAATCGGTCAGGATTGTCTTGTAAAATGGGTTCTACTGCAGTCGACATAGCTTTATTTTTAATTCTTAAAATTGATGGATTCTGGTACGGACCAGGGACTAACAAAGATGTAAAAACAAACTCCTTGGGTAAAGCAAGTTTTGGTTCGTTGACCGATAAGTTTTTAACAGAAAATGTTGAAATGTGAGTTCAGTTCCTATAAACCCTAGGTTTTTCTTTTGAAGAAAAACTTAGAAACTTTTTTAGGTCTTAAACAAGACCCTTTTCTTGCTTCCAAAGTTCTGCGGCTTTCTCTAATTCTTCATACCACTCTTTGCCAAACTTTCGTACCAGTGCGTGCTTAACGAATTGATAAATAGGAACTTTTAGTTCTTTTCCGAGTGTGCAAGCGGAATCACAGATTTCCCATCGGTGATAATTGACAGCCTCAAATGAAGTATATTTTGTTACTCTCACCGGATATAAATGGCAGCTTACTGGTTTTTGATAATCGATGGTACCCTCTAAGTAAGCTGATTCGACTCCGCAGACTCCTTGACCTTGATTATTAAAGGTGAGGTATGCACACTCCTTTCCGTTGACTAAAGGTGTTTCTAGCTCGCCGTCTTCTCCGGTAACATAGGCACCTTGTTCTTCAATAGCTGCAATGCCTTCTTCACGTAAGTATGGCTTTATTTTTGGTAGTATCTCCTCAAGCTTATCGGCTTCCCAAGATTCTAATGGGGCACCGTATTCACCTGCTACACAGCAAGCACCTTTGCAGGCATTTAAATTACACACAAAGTCTTTTTCGATAAGATCCTCAGTAACTAGAGTAGTGCCAATTTGAATCATTTTTTTCTTTTAAGACCGAATAATTGTTGACAAATAAAACCTCTTGGCATCTCGTCATCACCGACGTAACCGATTTCTAGGTTTCCGTTATCGTTAGGGATATAAGCTGTTCTAAATAGGTAATCCCAAATAGATAAACTTATTCCAAAGTTAACTCCGTAGGAGTGATTCAGAGGTAAATCCTTTGCATGGTGATGTAAGTGCATCACTGGGTTATTTAAAATGAATCGAAGCCATCCGTAGTCTAGTTTGATGTTTGCGTGATTAAGGTGACCGATCAGTATGGCGGCAAAATGAATGAAGTACGCCTGCTCGGGCTCAAATCCTCCAATGAGTAAAACGGCTAAGGTTTTTAGAGGCTTGTACAGTATATTCTCCATCCAGTGAAATCTAAAATGTGCAGCAAATCCCATTTCATGAACACTGTGGTGCACCTTATGAAACTTCCAAAAAATCGGAATCTTGTGGAGAAATATATGGGTTAGCCATCCGAAGAAATCGACAAGGATGAAAAAGAGGAGTAATCCGAGCCATTCAGGGGTTCTTTTGATATCAACGATAGCGAGGTTTTGTAGTTCTATTCCAAAAGAATTAAACGCTTTTGAAAGAATTGCGTAGAATCCAGAAATGAATATGCTGAACAAAACAAAATTGAACCCCATGTGAAAGAGGTCTGTAAAGAATTCTTTTCTGAAAATCGCTTGTGATTTTCTCCATGGAAAAAGGATTTCTAGACCCCAAACAAGTAGAGAAATGAATAATAAGCCCCATAAATAATTTTGACTCCAGGAGGTTTCGAAAAAGAGATTTCGCTTGTAAAAATCGAAAACTCCGATTGTACTTTCCCAAAAGATATTGAACCACTCAAGCATCTTACAAAGGTACTAAAAGCCTACTTTTATAAGTTATGCTAAGACCTTTATCATCGCTTCAACTGTTTGGTCTAAATCGTATTCTGCTTCGAACCCCCAGTCCTTGATTGCATTTTCATCGTTAATGCTTTGAGGCCAAGAATCGGCAATGTCTTGTCTAAAATCTACTGAATAATTGATTTCGAAATCAGGGATAAATCTACGTATCGAACTAGCCATGAGTTCAGGGCTTGTTTCAAATCCTCCCAAGTTGTAAGAAGTTCTTATAGAGATCGATTCTTTTGGAGCATCCATTATCGCTAGCGTAGCTTTTATTGCATCTGGCATAAATAGCATTGGTAAGACGGTATTATCTTTAAGATAACAGGTGTAATTTCTAGTACTTACCGCCTCTTTGATGATCGCTACCGAATAATCTGTTGTGCCACCTCCTGGCTCAGTTGCATGACTTATTAGACCTGGGTAACGAATGCTTCGTACATCTACCCCATATTTATTAAAATAATAATTGCACCAGAATTCACCAGAACGTTTGCTGATACCGTAAACGGTACTTGGATTAATTGTGGTGTTTTGAGGGGTGTCTACTTTCGGACTGTCAGGTCCAAAAACTGCAATGCTAGAAGGCCAGAAGAGTTTTTTGTAAAGTCCTTCCTTGGCCAGATCGAGTAAATGTAGAAGGCTATTCATATTGAGATCCCAAGCTAATTTTGGATTCTCCTCACCCTTTGCACTTAATAAAGCGGCCATCAAATAAACCTCATCAATTTGAAGCTCACTAATTAACTGTTTGATACTTCTTTGGTCTGTGGCATCTATACGATACAGACGACGTTCACTGTTAGTGAGTAGTCGAATATCTGCGCGATAAAGAACAATATCATCACGCTTTTCAAGTTCCAAGCACAATTCTGTGCCGATTTGACCTTCAGAACCTATTACAAGAACTTTTGACGACATATTCTTTGTTTCAATTTATTCTAACAAAAATAGTCTTTTCAATTATCGTAATTTGGTCTTATGATTCGATTTCTAGCTTTCTTTTTAGGACTAGTTCTGCTTTCTTGTAATTCCAAAAAACAAGAAGCTCCTATCCTAGTTGAAACCTCAAAAGAGATACATCTTGACTCTCTTCCTGAAATTTCTATTTCAAATAGTAATGAGCTTTACCGAAATTGGCCAACACTTCAATTGTTTTCACAGACCTATGAGACGCTTTATAAAGTAAACAACTCAGAGGATCTACTGTTAGCGGTAGAAAACGCTTTGAAGAGTATTGAAAATCTAGAAAATCAACAAAAACCCGAGCAGATTGGAAGCCCAGGGTATTTAAGTAGACTTGATCTTTTAAAAACTGAACTTTTTCGTTTGAAAGAAAGGCTTTCAGAGGGTCAATTTGACTCATCAATATTAGAAGCAACTTTAAATGCCTACAAAGGGCTTATGAACTATATTTCGCTTCAGTGGGAGCGAAACGGTGATTAAATTCCCCTAGTGCAAAGTTGTTTTAGGGGTAGCTTTATAGACATTACTTCTGAAGCGATTCCTCCTTCTGTAAAGATCGGCAGGCTTAAATTTTTTTCGTTCGCTATTCTCGTGTAATACTCCTTCTTATTGGGATGAAAAGGTGCTACCAGATTTAATGGTCCTTCTTGCGGATGATCAAAGAGCCATTGGACACATTGAATAATGTCTTCACGGTCAATGAAATTGATCAGTTCATCTGATGCTACACTTTTCTTTGCACTCAATAGGCTGTAGATCGGGTGTCTATCTTCTCCGATAAGACCTCCTAGTCGCAGTGCATTAAACCTTTGGATAGGACTGTTTTCAAACTCTTCCTCAATTCTAGTAATTACTTTCGCTGAGGAAGTTTTCGGGTTAAGCTCTGTATTTTCATCGATTACTCTGACCGCTTTTCCATATACGGAAATACTACTGGTATAGAAAACGGTTAGGTTAGGATTCTTAGATAGGTAGCTTATTAATTGTTTAAATAAGGGAAGATTCCCATCCTTAGAATCAGTAGTATTTCTGCTAGCCCCACTTGGTATGGTAATAATTAAATACGATAAACCCTCTAGAAATGAAAGTAGTTTACCCTCCCATCGGTTGTTTCTGAAATAGCATCCAAAGGTTTTGGCTCCTGTCACGTCGAATCCATTTCCTTGAAGTCTTTGGAGGAGATAACTCCCGAGCCAGCCTTCTCCTAAAATTCCGATTTTAATCAATCTCGACGCGTTTGAATATTTTGATTTTCTCTGAGGTTAAAAAGTGATAACCAATGTCGTAAAGATAGTATTTTGCTAGGCCACCCTTTTGTCCTTTTTCTATTTCAGTGATGCAAGAGGGTCTAAACCCTTGTCGATTCAATTCGCTGAGGTTGCACTCCGTGTACTCTTCACTAACATAGTCTCTTAAAATTCTGTAATTGTTTTGAAGTACTCGATGGGTGCTGTAAAAGCTCTGATTCTTTTTTTGATTCTTTAGATTGTGATGATGACTTCTGCAAGCATCACTGCAAAACTTTTGATCTGTTCTGCCGAATAAGGGTTCTTTACAAACTTTACAACCTCTGTTCATATGAAATCTGTTTGGTGCAAAGAAGAAAACCTACACTGCAAATAACACTCAGTGGTCATTAAAAGAGGTGCGCGTACATTTAAACGTTTTTATCCGTTTACAACACGAAAAGGTAGATCCTCAGTATTCAACTTTGAAGCAAAATCAATTTTATGAATGCATTAAGAAATCAAGCCCAACTTATAGGTTATGTTGGCAACGACCCAGAAATCACGGAGCTACAGGGAGGCAAGAAACTTGTAAAGTTTAGTTTAGCAACCAACGAAATTTACAATAATGCCGCAGGCGAAAGAACCGTTTCTACGGAATGGCATACGATCATTGCTTGGGATCGTCAAGCTGAAATTGCAGAGAAGTATGTTCAAAAGGGCAAGGAGATCGCTGTTTCTGGACGAATTACTCATCGATTTTATGACGACAATGAAGGTCAAAAAAAGCGTATTACAGAAATTCGTTGCTCTGATTTGTTGCTTTTAGGTAAGCCCGAAGCTACTATAGAATCAGAGGTTTTCTAGTCGTAAAGGAATTGGGCAATTCGAAAGAGATTGGCGTGAGCCTCTACAATTACCCGTATATCTCTCGAATAACCACCACCCATTGAACATTGAATTGGTATTCCTTTTGAATACGCAAGATTTAGAACCTTATGGTCTCTCTCCTTACATCCATTAAGGGTTAGGCCTAAGGTTCCTAATCGATCAGTTTCTAGAATATCTACTCCTGAGAGATAAAAGATGAAGTCAGGTTTTACCTCCTCGATTAAAGGGTCAAGATACTCATCTAGGATTGCTAAGTATTCAAGATCGCTACATCCTTTAGGAAGAGGAAGGTCTAGATCTGATTCTTCCTTTTTAAAGGGATAATTAGCCGCCCCGTGTACGGAAAATGTAAATACTGACGGGTCCATTTGAAAGATAGACGCCGTTCCATTTCCTTGGTGTACATCAAGATCAATAATTAATGCTTTATTGATGAGACCTTTGCGAATCAGATGAGATGCAGCGATCGCCTGATCATTTAATAGACAGAAGGCCTCTCCATGATCGGCATAGGCGTGATGTGTGCCTCCTGCAATATTAATAGATATTCCGTGATTAAATGCGTGATAGCAATTTTGGATGGTTCCCTGAGCGATCCTTTGTTCTCGATCAATGAGATGTTGAGATAATGGGAATCCTATCTTTCTCACCTCTTTGGGGGTGAGATCTGAATTTAGTAATCGTCGAAAGTAAGATTCTGTATGAACGCTTAGGGCATCATTAGGATCGAGAAGTTCAGGAGAGAAGAAGTTCTGTTCGCTGCAGGTACCTTCATGAATTAACTGCTTAGGAAGTAGATCGTACTTGAGCATAGGAAACCTATGGTTTTCTGGTAAATCAAGAACATAAATTGAATCGAAAGCAATTTTTAGCATTAAGAAATAGGACTTCCTACAGCTACTGCCTCTTCAGGGCTCATGAAACTTAGTTTTCCTTCAGGGTCTGTTGCCATAAGCAACATGCCTTGACTTTCTACACCTCTAAGTTTGCGAGGTTCAAGGTTCATTAGAACGCAAACTTTTTTTCCTACCACTTCTTCAGGTGAGAAATGCTCTGCAATCCCAGATACAATGGTTCTTTGGTCAAGTCCAGTATCAACTTTCAAAACAAGTAATCGATCGGCTTTAGGCATTTTTTCAGCAGAAAGTATCGTGCCAACTCTTAAATCAAGACTGCTAAAGGTGTCGTAATTGATGGCAGGTTTTTGTGGTTCTTGCATAATGGTAGAATCTTTTTCTGTTGATTTTAGTTTGTCTAACTGATTTTGTATTTCAGCGTCTTCAATCTTTCTGAACAGTAATTCAGAAGTTCCAAGGTGTTGACCTGCAGAGACTAGAACGCTTACAGATTTGAGGTGATTAAAAGGGTTTTCAATGGTCTTTAAATTGAGCATTTTCTTCAACTTTTCTGTGGAGAATGGTAAGAATGGCTCAGAGAGATACGCTAGACCCGCTGTTAACTGAAGCGCTACATTCATGATGGTTTTAACGCGCTCAGGATCAGATTTAATTAGTTTCCAAGGCTCATGGTCAGCTAGATATTTATTACCTAATCTCGCAACACCCATTAAAAGACCAGCAGCCTCTCTAAATCGATATCGGTCCAGCGACTTCTCAATTGCAGAAGGAGCTTCTTGTAATTGTTGCAATACTTGTTTGTCTTCATCGCTTAATGGTCCTGCTTCTGGTACAATTCCATCATAATATTTCTGACTCAGAACAACTACTCGGTTAATGAAGTTTCCATAAACAGAAACCAGCTCGTTATTTACTCGGGCCTGAAAATCATCCCAAGTGAAGTCGTTGTCTTTGGTTTCTGGAGCATTAATGGTTAAAACATATCTAAGAGCATCCTGCATTCCTTCAAAGTCTTCGAGATACTCGTGAAGCCAAACTGCCCAGTTTTTAGAAGTCGAAAGCTTCTGACCTTCTAAATTTAAAAACTCGTTTGCAGGGACATTTTCTGGAAGTATATAATCTCCATGTGCCTTTAAAAGTGCAGGGAATATAATACAATGGAATACGATGTTATCCTTTCCGATGAAGTGAATAAGTGAGGTGTTCTCATCTTTCCAGTAAGGTTCCCAATCAATTCCTTTTTTATCTGCCCATTCTTTGGTGGATGAAATGTATCCGATAGGTGCCTCGAACCATACATATAATACCTTGCCGTCAGCAGATTCAAGGGGTACTTTGATTCCCCAATCAAGATCTCTGGTAACCGCTCTAGGACGAAGCCCATCATCAATCCATGATTTACACTGTCCATAAACATTTGACTTCCAATCTTCTTTGTGATCTTCTAGAATCCATTTTCTTAAGAAAGCCTCACTTTTATCTAGGGGTAGGTACCAGTGTGTTGTTGACTTAAGAGAGGGCGTTGCGCCACTTAGGGTGCTTTTAGGATTAATCAAGTCTGTAGCGTTTAAACTCGATCCGCATTTTTCGCATTGGTCGCCGTAAGCTTCTGGGTTTTGACATTTAGGACAAGTACCGGTAACAAAACGATCAGCTAAGAACATATTAGCCTCGGCGTCAAATAACTGTTCGCTGGTTTCTTCAATGAAATCATTTTGCTCGTAGAGTTTTGTGAAAAAATCTTGAGCCGTTTTATGGTGAATGTCTCTAGAGGTTCTGGAGTAATTATCGAAAGAGATTCCAAAGTCTTCAAAAGAATTTCGAATGATAGCATCGTAAGTATCAATGACCTCTTTAGGTGTGATTCCTTCTTTTCGAGCTTTCATCGATATAGCAACACCATGTTCGTCACTTCCGCAAATAAAGGCTACATCATGACCTTGTAATCTCTTGTAGCGTGCAAATATGTCTGCAGGCACATATACTCCTGCTAAGTGCCCAATATGAATAGGTCCATTAGTGTAGGGAAGTGCGGCGGTTAGGGTATATCGTTTTTTTGAGTTTGACATTCACTGATGATTTGAAGGCAAAAATAGTTAATTCTTAATCGAATCGATTCTAGATGTTTATCGAACGATTTCTGAATATACTGTTCGCTATTTTTAAAAGTAATGAGCAAAATTATTGGGGATCTTGGCCAGATAGAAGCAGTAACCTTTCTTGAAAAACGAGGGTACCGTATTCTTCATCAATATATCAGACTTGGTTATTTAGAGGCTGATATCCTTGCAATTAAAGATCGGCTTTTAGTGATCGTTGAGGTTAAGTCGAGTACAAGGTTATTAACTATAGAGCAGATAATTCAATGTGTTTCTAAAGCGCAGTTTGCCAGATTACAGGCCATAGGCTCATTCTACGTGCATCGAATTTCTGAAGTTGAGGAGTTGCGAATAGATCTGGTGGGCGTGCACTTAAGACAGAAAAATTCACAGGTTTGGCATCTTACGGACATTTCTTTATATATTTGACGAATTGTTAGAAATAAAACAATCTGTATAAATTAACTATATGAAGACCATTTCATCAGTCGTAGAAAGCGTCATTCACCGTAAACCTTTTCTTCAGTCTGCCCTAGCTGAAGGCATTATTAATCTTACCTCTTTATCCCGCCAGATACGACCTGAGATTGAATCTTATCTAGGAAAAGAGGTACGTGAAGGTGCCATCGTAATGGCTCTTAAGCGTCTTTCAGAACACCTAGAGTTTAGAGCTACTCATAAGATTGTGAAGGTTTTGAAGAATATCGGGGAGATTACGGTGCGCTCTTCTTTAGTTGATTTTACATTTTTAACATCGGAGAGTATTCTTGAAAAGCAGGCAGAACTCATGCGTGAGATTCACCGAAACCCTGATGTTTTTTATACTTCATCTCGTGGGGTTAACGAAATTAATATCGTGGTTAGTGATCGATTAGAGCGGTATATCGAAGATCTCTTTAGTGGTGAACGCATGACTCAAAAAGTGACTAATCTCGCTTCAGTAACGGTTAAACTACCGCATGAGAACGTGACAGTCCCCGGTGTCTATTATTTTATCTTTCAGCGTTTGGCTTGGGAAGGTATTGTTTTGCATGAGGTGATTTCAACCACGAATGAATTTACCATCATTGTAGATGATCCTGAGGCAGATAAAGCTTTTACGGTAATTAAGGCGTTAAAAGCCTTATAGTTGTAGTTGTTTAAGGGCGTCTATTGCCTCTTCTAACGATTTGATTTGATCGAAGCGAATCAGTAATCGAGGACCATTCTTTGAAGGTTTTTCTTTCAAGGCACAAGGCAAGGTAGCCGAAGCCTTGATTAGATGCTGAAAGGCTGTACTCTGATAGAATTCTGATTGACTATCTGATAAGAAGTACCCAATCAGTGTTTCTCGTTTAAATACGATTTTTTCAACACCAAGTGACTTAGCGATCCACTTCAGTGAAATAGACAGAAGCAGATCATTTGCAGCCTGCGGAAGCGGCCCAAATCGATCTATTAATCGCTTGGTAAAACTGGTTAACGCTTCAGCGCTTTCGATTTCACTCAACTCTTGGTAAAGACTTAAACGTTCGGCGTTTGCATTGATATAATCATCGGGAAAGAGCAATTCTAAATCAGTGTCTATCTGCACTTCGCTGATGTACTCTTTTACTTCTTCGTTTTCTTTTTCCTCCGTGTAGAGCGATTTAAACTCATTATTTTTGAGTTCTTCTATAGCCTCAGAAACAATTTTCTGGTAGGTATCAAATCCAATATCTGTGATGAAACCACTTTGTTCACCTCCTAATAAATCACCCGCACCTCTAATTTCAAGGTCTTTCATCGCAATCTGGAATCCGCTTCCGAGTTCAGTGAATTGAGCTAAAGCCTCCATTCTTTTTCTTGCCTCACTGGTTAATGATTCAAACGGATCTGTGATGAAATAACAAAATGCCTTTTTATTCGATCGTCCGACTCTACCGCGCATTTGATGCAAATCGCTGAGACCAAAGCTGTGCGCGTTGTGGATTAAAATGGTATTCGCATTCGGTATATCGAGTCCACTTTCAACGATGGTAGTGGAGACTAGAACATCGAAATTTCCATTCATAAAATCGAGCATGAGTTCTTCGAGATCTTTACCGTCCATTCTACCATGACCGGTTCTGATTCGTGCGTCAGGAACGAGCTGCTGAATCATCCCTGCTACTTCTTTAATATTCTCGATGCGATTATGTATGAAATAGACCTGTCCGCCACGCTCAATTTCAAAGCTAACTGCATCGCGGATAGCCTCTAGATCGAAGCGTATGACACTACTTTCAATCGGATATCGGTTTGGCGGCGGAGTACTGATCACCGATAAGTCCCTTGCTGCCATCAAACTAAACTGAAGCGTTCTAGGTATAGGTGTCGCCGTGAGGGTAAGCACATCAATACTGGCCTTGAATGATTTGATTCGTTCTTTTACAGACACCCCAAACTTCTGTTCTTCATCGACTATAAGTAGTCCTAGGTCTTTGAACTTGACATTTTTATTGACGATCTGATGGGTTCCTATTAGAATATCAATCTTCCCTGCTTTTACATCCTCTAAGACCTCCTTCTTCTCTTTAGCGGTTCTGAAACGATTTAAGAAGTCTACTCGCACCGGTAAGTCCTCTAAACGTTTGGTAAAGGTCTTTGCATGTTGAAAGGCGAGAATAGTGGTTGGTACAAGTACCGCTACTTGCTTTCCATTATCTACAGCTTTGAAGGCTGCTCTGATAGCAACTTCGGTTTTACCAAAACCAACATCTCCACAGACTAGACGATCCATTGGGCGATCACGCTCCATGTCGGCCTTAACTTCTCGTGTAGCTTTCTCTTGATCGGGAGTGTCTTCATAAATAAAGGATGCTTCGAGCTCATGCTGTAAATAAGAGTCGGGACCAAATTGAAAGCCTTTTTCTAATCGTCTTTTAGCATATACCTGAATAAGGTCAAAAGCAACCTTTTTGACATGCGACTTGGTCTTTTCCTTGACTTTTTGCCAAGCTCCAGAGCCAAGCTTATAGAGTTTTGGAGGTACTCCATCTTTGCCATTGTATTTAGCGATTTTATGGAGTGAATGAATACTCACATACAAGATATCTCGATCGCCGTAGATCAACTTAATCGCCTCCTGCATTTTACCCTCCACCTCAATTTTCTGAAGCCCTCCGAAGGTTCCTATTCCGTGGTCAATATGCGTAACATAATCACCGACCTCTAGCTTGTTGAGTTCTGCCAGACTGAGTTTCTGTTTTTTTGCGGCCGCCCCACGAACACTAAATTTGTGATAACGTTCGAAGATTTCATGGTCGGTATAACAGCAGAGTTTTGCCTGTTCATCTACAAAACCACCCATTAGCGGCATGATTACCGGAGTGTAAGGAAGAGTGGTCTCATGCTTTGCAAATATTTCTTTAAAACGATCTACTTGTTGTGTTGAACTACAGTGTAAATAACAAATGTATCCGTCTTCCTTTTTCGCTTGAAGCTCTTTCCAAAGAAGATCAAATCGTTTATTGAAGGCAGGTTGACTTTTTTGTTTAAAATCGAAACTGTTTTCTGAACGTTCTTTTTCTAAGCGGGCATAAGAATGTGATAGAAGGTCTTTCTCTAAGGTTATTGAATTGCTGAAAAGGGCAGAAGGATGGGCGTGTTTCAACGGACTATCTAACTTCGCAAACTGTTGCTCTGCTTTTTCGTATAGTTCATCTAGTTTTTTCTTGATTACCTCAATTTCTTGAATAAAAACCGTGGTGTTCTCTGGATCAAAATATTCTAAGAATGAAATTCGTTCTTGAACACTCGCCGATCGATCCATGTTCGGTACGATAGTTAGGTTGCTGACTGCTTCTTTTGAAAGCTGAGTTTCGATATCGAAGGTTCGTATGCTTTCTACTTCATTGCCAAAAAATTCTATACGATAAGGTAAGTCATGGGCAAAGGAGTAAACGTCTATGATACCTCCTCGAACCGAGAACTCTCCAGGTTCAGTAACAAAGTCGGTACGTTCAAATCCGAATTCGAATAGGCTTTCGTTGATAAAATCTAATCCGACTTGATCTCCTGTTTTAAGATCGATTCGTTGACTTACAAAATCCTTTTTGGTAATGATTTTTTCTAGCAGCGCATCGGTATAGGTTACAATTACCTTAGGTTTCTTACTTTCAGAAAGTTGTTGAAGTACTTCGGATCGCATGAGCACATTCGCATTGTCGATTGCTTCAATTTCATAAGGACGACGATAAGAAGCTGGATAAAAGAGTGCCTCGTCTTTGCCAAGGAATCGCTCTAAGTCGTTCTGGATGTATGCGGCCGCTTCTTTGTCTTCAACGACAACTAGCCAGTTCTTTTGATTTTCTTGATGACCGCTTGAGATAAAAATGGAAATTCCTGATTGTGTCAGGCCAGTAATTTTAACCTCTCCACGAGTATTTTCTATACGCGACAATGCCGCCTCAAAAGAATTTGAGGTGGTGAATTTTTGAATGATTTGTTCAGAAATCGAACTCATAAAGGCGGTGCAAAGATAGCTCTAAATAGCGATTAGACGGTCGCCTGTTAGTAACACTATTTGATCGTTCGGTTGAGGAGTAATCAGATGGCTTCCCGTAAAAACTCCAAAAGCGGGAAGGGTAAGCTGTATCTCTGTGGCGTGAAAGCACTTGAGTTTTATTTGATCTCTTGCTTTTCCTTTTAACAGATAAGCGGGGTGTATGTGCCCACAAATAACCGGTATACTATTATCATCCTCTTCTGGATGGTGCTGCAATCGAAACGTATCGAAAGTGATATGAGATTCAACTTCGATTCCGAACGATTCATAAGTGCTGTCCTCTAAAACTTCGTGGTTCCCTTTTATTAATTGTACAGGTATACTTTGGTTTTCAACCCATAATTTGAATTGATCAAATTCGTTATTGAAGGAAGAGTGAAATAAGTCTCCGAGAAAAACCAATTCTGCAGGATTGAAATAATCGATCACTTGATCGAGTTTTTCAAAGTTCTCTGCGACTGCATCATTGGGTAAGGGTATCCCGTGTTTTCTGAAATGAGTAATCTTCCCTAAATGAACATCGCTAATAATTAGCAACTCCTCATTGGGCCAAAATAAGGCTCCAGACGGATGTAATTCAAAGGACTGATCGGCAAAGTTCAAGGTCATAGCTGTTGAATCATTTTTTGAATTCTTTTTTCGAGATCTTCATTCGATAACCGCGCTCTCAAACGGTCGGTGATTATAGGAAATGAAAAAGGAGTTGGTTTCTCGCATACAGCGATGTAGGTATTTTTGCTTTTGATATTTTCAAGCACTCGTTTTAAACGGTCAAATTCGAGTTGGTGTTCAAAGACCTCTCTCTCGGCTTGAAGCATTAATAGATTGTCAGGTTCATAGCTCTTGAATACCTCATAGACCAATTGACTCGAGCTTTGGAGGTGTTTTGTTTTAACTGGCTTGCCAGGGTATCCGTTAAATACGAGTCCACTAATTACTGCGATATCTCTAAAGCTCCTACGTGAGAGTTCGCTGAGGTTAATACTTGCTCTTAAATCGATCATTAAATCTCTTGTAGACCAAAGTTCTTGGGTCTCAATTTCTTCTATATCAATGGGCTGATCAGAGAGTAACTCAAATCCATAATCATTATATGCGAGGGAACAACTTATCGGATGTAACAGACTTAACCGATAGGCTAATAGATTGGCTAGGGCTTCATTAATAAAGCGACCCTCAAAAGTGTAAAAAAGGTGATGATAGCCTTCTTTTGTCTTAAAGGTTTCGACTAAAAAGGTGTGTTTATCAGGGATAATACTCTCCTTTTTTTGTGCTTCAAAAACTGCTTTAAGGCCTTTTAATTCTTTGACTAACTCTTCACTATTTTTCTCGAGTTTGGTGAGTGCTGTTTCCAAATACAAAGACATTTCAGAACTAAATGATAGTCTTCCGCCCATCCAAGCTGGAACTTTACTCGATTTACTCTTACTTAATCGCACTTGAACCTTCATTTCACGAACTCGAATAAATTCTAAAACACGGCCTGCAAATGTAAAGTGATCGCCGGGCTGTAACTGTGAGACGAACCACTCCTCTAGAGTACCGATAAATCCTCCGCTAATAAAGTGTACCGATAGAGTAGCATCTGATACAATGGTGCCTATCTGAAATCGGTGACGCATGGCAATCGAACGTTTGGTCACCAGGTATTTTCCATCTTCTTCAATCGTTACACGTTGGTACTCATCATAATTTTCTAAGCTATCTCCTCCCGTGGTAATAAATCGAAGAATCCAGTTCCATTCGTCCTCAGATAGGGTTTGGAAACAAAAGGTGTTTCGAACTTCAGGAAGTATTTGGTGAGGGTAAAATCCATCGGAAACAGCAAGGGTGGTTAAATATTGAATGAGTAAATCGTAGGAATTAAGGTAGGGTACGCTTGCTTCGATCTGTTTCTCCCGAACGGCAATTTTAAGTGCTGCTGATTCTATAATTTCCATGGCATGGGTTGGTAGAAAGTACAACTTGCTTTGGGCGCCAGGTTGGTGTCCACTTCGGCCTGCGCGCTGCATGAGCCTCGCGATACTTTTAGGTCCACCAACTTGAATTACCGTTTCGACCGGGGCGAAGTCAACGCCTAAGTCGAGACTTGAGGTGCACACTACGACTTTTAGACTCTCATTTCTAAGCGCATTTTCTACCCAAAGCCGGGTGTTTTTTTCAATTGAACTATGATGCATGGCCATTTGACCGGCTAAATCAGGGTAGTGGGAGAGTAATGCCTGAAACCAAATTTCGCATTGACTGCGGGTATTGGTAAAAATGAGAATACTTTTACTTTTTTCTAGCAGTGGGCCGATTTGATCGATAAGATGAAGGCCTAAGTGTCCGCGCCAAGGGAATCGATCGGCTTTTTCTGAGATGAGCGATTCAATCAAGATCTCCTTGGTTAGATTTGATTGAATAATGCTCCATCCGTCGGGTACTTTCTCATTTTCAATGACGCTACCTTTTAAAACAGATAATGCAAGAAGGGGGTCGCCTAGGGTTGCACTTATTCCCCAAATTTGCAGCTTTGGATTAATTCCTTTAAGTCTTGACAATCCCAACTCTAGAAGTGCTCCGCGTTTGCTTGCATATAAATCATGCCACTCGTCGATAACTATACTTCTTAAATGCTTAAATCGGGTCTCATAACCTTTAGAGGCAAGAAGTAATTGAAGACTTTCGGGTGTAGTAATAAGTAGTGAAGGAAGCGATTTTCGTTGCTTTGTTCTTTCTTTGGTTGAGGTATCCCCATTACGAAGTCCTACTTCGATGTCCAGCTTCATTTCTACAGATGCCTTTTCCAAAGCCTCGAAAATTTCTTGAGACAACGCTCTAAGCGGAGTAACCCACAATGCTTGTAAGCTTTTTTTCTTAGGATCAATAGATTGTAAGATCGGGGCTCCGAGAGCTAAGGTTTTACCTGAACCGGTGGGTGCCATTAATAAACCCGAACTACCATTAAGATAAGTGTTCCAGCAATTCTTTTGAAATGGAAAGGGCTCCCATTTTTTTTCTTCAAACCATGAAACAATATTTTCGATAAGGCCTTCCATTTTTAGCGTACTAAATTTTTTAGGTCTTCTAGCTGGTTGGCTTCATCGATTTTTTTATCCTTTCGCCATCGTACAATTCTTGGAAATCTTGTCGCATAGCCGCTTTTGTGTCTTGAGGATGGGGCAACTCCCTCAAAGGCTATTTCAAAAACGAGTTCAGGCTTAACCGCTCTAACGGGTCCGAATTTTTCGAGTGCATTCGATCGAATCCAGCGATTAATTTCTTTGAATTCTTGGTCAGTGAGCCCAGAATAGGCTTTGGCAAAGGTTACCAATTGTGCTTCAGGGTCATTGGGATTTCTATCCCATAGTGCAAAGGTAAAATCGGTGTAAAGGCTACTTCTTCTACCATGACCTCGCATCACATAGGTTAATATTGCATCGCAATTGAGGGGGTCATTTTTGTATTTGAACCAATCACCCTTTTTACGGCCTACTCCATAGGTACTGTCTAGGTGTTTTAGCATTAGGCCTTCGCTTTTTACTTCTTTAGAACGAAGTCTCTCATCCTCAACTTCTTGCCAGCTTTTGAAGATTTTAAATTTTGATAGCTGTAAAGGCCCGTCAAAGGGGATACCTTCTAGATAATTTCTGCGTTCAAGGTAAGTTTGCTCTCGAAGGTCTTTGCCTTGATACTCTAGTAAATCATAGGCTCGAAACACCACAGGAGCCTCTTCTAATAAGGAATTGGTGATTCTTTTTCGATTCAATCTTTTTTGAAGTGTACCGAAGTGATCGGGTAAGCCATCTTTAATCGGAATGACCTCTCCGTCGATAACTACATCCTCTGTTAGTTGATCTTTGATTCGATGTAATTCGGGGAATTGTTCAGTAATGAGTTCTTCTCCTCTTGACCAAATTGCGAACGTTTCATTTCTTTTTATGAGTTGTGCACGGATTCCATCCCATTTATGTTCTATGCTCCACTGAGAAACATTTCCTAGATCTTTGAGTGTATTTTCTACCGGATATGCTAGAAAGAAAGGGTAAGGTCTCGACTGGTTCGCTTCTGGGTCGTTGTCAAATAGCAGTTTCTTTAAGGTTACTTCTGCAGGGTTCCACTTACCCATGAGTCTATAGGCAATTTCATCTGAAGGAATATCAAAGGCTCTCTCCAGAGCTTTGGTCATCAGCTTTTGACTGATTCCAATGCGAAAACCTCCAGTGAGTAATTTGGTAAAAGTGAAACTTCCGAAATAATTAAGTTCAGCCCATTTTCTGGTGATGTAGGCTTTCTTTTGGTTTTCTGACTGTGTTTTCAGCGCGATTAAGTCCTCGATAATGGTACTTAAAGATTCATCTGAGGGATGGATTGTGGCCTCCTTCTTACAGGTAAGTAAAGCAATCGTTTCTGCTAAATCACCAACGATATGATAACTGTCTTCAAATAACCACTGATCCACCCCAGCTAATTCTGCAGCCCATGCTCTTAAAGCTGTTGTTGAGACTGGTCTTTTGGGTCTTCTGTGGGACCAAATCGCGATCGCCCAAACCACATCTTTATGTGGCGTAGTTTTGAAGTAATCACTCAGCACCTTTACTTTTTCACTGGTTTTGGTGAGTTGATCTAAACGCTGAATGAGTAGTGAGAAGTCTTTCATTGTGCCAATAGGTCTGTACTATTTTCAACTTCCTCTTCTTCAAATTCGGCATGCTCGGTTCCTGCATTAAACCCAATTTCTCTGAGATACTTAGAATAGATATCGGTGAATCCGTGGGTGCAGATTACCTTTTCGGCTTCGCTATATTTTATGCAGGTATTTAGTGCGTCAAAATCGCAGTGATCTGAGATTACAAACCCTCTGTCGACATTTCTTCTTCTTCGGTTACCGCGGGTAGCCATCCATCCGCTCGCACTTGCTGTCCTTAATTCTCCCCATTTCTTTAGGTATTTTGCTTCTTTACCTGATGGGGGTAGAATAAGCAGTGCTCCAGGGTAGTCTTTCGGATTTTTATCGGCCGTTAATGTTTGCACATTTCGAAACGAAACGATATTCGATAATGATTCATTGACCGCTGTTATGGCAGGATGGACTAGAATAGGGCCATGAGTGGATTGAAGATGATGTAATAGTCTTTGTGCCTTTCCTAAACTATAGGCGTAAATGACACTAGTAAATGAATTCTGCTGATTGAAGCTCCACCAGCTCTCTATTTCTGAAAACAACTCTTGTTGAGGTTTCCATCTAAAAATGGGTAGCCCGAAAGTACATTCGGTGATCAGTGTATGACAGCGTTGCATTTCGAGTGGAGTGCTAAGACCGTCATTTTCGAGTTTGTAATCTCCGGTAAAAAGTGCAATTTCTCCTTTATGCTGCACTTTAATCAGGGAAGACCCTACGATGTGTCCGGCAGGGTATAGAGTGAATTCAACTCCGTTTACAATGAAGGGATCATTCCAAGAAACTCCATGGATATTGATCGTTCCTAATCGGTGCTTCATTACTGGAACGCTGTGGTGGTGGGCAATATATTTTTTGTTTCCAAAACGGCTATGATCTGCATGAGCATGGGAAATAATCGCCTTGTCCACTGGTCGCCAAGGGTCGAGATAGACATCGGCCGCGGCACAGTAGATTCCTTTAGATGTAAAACTGAGAAGGTCGGGTTTCATAGCAATTTGACCTCTTAGAAATACCTAAACTACAACAATTTTGACGGCTTTTGTGAGAGCTTCAGGGGTATTTGTAGTAGCTATACATTTCAAATACCTTTGATACACCAAAATGAGATACTTATGGGTTTTATCATCAGAGACGCAGTACGTTCAGATGTTACAGATATTCATCGTTTAATCAAAGAATTAGCTGTATTCGAACAGGCTGAGAATGAAATGGTACTTTCTTTAGAAGAAGTAGCTAACGATGGATTTGGAGATCAGCCCTTATATCATTGTTTTGTGGCCGAGGATTCAGAAACCCAAAAGGTGGTAGGAATAGCACTTACTTATCTCCGATATTCAACTTGGAAAGGCAAGGCACTTCACTTAGAAGACCTTATCGTTGAGGTTGAACATCGAGGGAAAGGAATCGGATCGGCTTTACTAGACCATGTGATCTCGTACGGAAAGTCTATCAAGGTGCGAAGAATCGGATGGGAAGTATTAGACTGGAACACTAATGCTATCGCCCTCTATGAGAGTAAAGGGGCGAAGGTGTTAAAAAATTGGTATGTCGTTCAACTCGAAAATAATGGGTAAAAGAGTTTTCAAATTTGGAGGAGCTTCGGTTAAAGATGTTCAAAGTATCGCCAACGTGGCTCATGCATTAAAAACAGAGGGTCATGAGGACGTTTGTATGGTGGTTTCTGCTATGGGCAAAACTACCAATGCCATGGAAGTTGTAGTTGCTGATTATTTCAAAGCTAAGACTGACAATAAAGATGTCGTTGAGGCTGTGAATCAATCGATCGCACCGGTAGTGGATTTTCATCGTGCAATTATCGATGAATTGTTTGGAGACCGAGCTGATCAGGTACGAGCCGATATTGAAAGAATGTTTGATGAGATTGTAGGCTTTATTACTTGGAACAAGTCACTCAATAAATCATTCATCTATGATCAAATTGTCGGATACGGTGAACTATTATCTACACGAATATTAAGTGCCTATCTGGCCGAGGTGGGTATTGACAATACCTGGTACGATGTACGTACTCTAATTAAAACAGACGACTCGTATAGAGACGCTACCGTAAATTGGGAAGCAACCGCAGAAAAAGTTTCTTCGCTGAAAGAGGCTAAACAGTTAATTGTAACTCAAGGATTTTTGGGTAGTGATACCAACAACTTCACTACAACTCTAGGTAGAGAAGGTTCAGATTATACTGCTGCTATCTTAGCTTATGCACTCGAAGCATCTTCAGTAAGTATTTGGAAGGATGTTCCCGGTGTTTTAAATGCTGACCCGAGATACTTCACAGATACCCAATTACTGCATCAAATCTCTTATCGCGAGGCGATTGAACTTGCCTTTTATGGTGCCTCGGTAATTCACCCTAAGACGCTGCAGCCTCTTCAAAGAAGAGCTATTCCTCTGCATGTGAGATCATTCATTGACTTAAGCGCTAAAGGAACTACCGTGACTGGTGGTGCAGCGCTAGTACCTCAGGTACCGTGCTTTATTGTGAAGAAGAATCAGGTGTTATTAGAATTGGCAACACAAGACTTTTCATTTATGGTGGAGCAACACTTTGGTAAACTATTCAATTTGTTCGCTAAGTATCGTTTGAAAGTTGACTTGATTCAAAATTCAGCGATTAGTTTTAAGGTTTGTTTAGATAATCGTTTTGAAGGAATTGACGGGCTATTACCAGAATTAGAGACGGAGTTCAAGGTAAATTGTCACAAAGGGGTGTCTTTATATACTATTCGCCATTTCGACGAAAAGTCGCTTAGAGTTATACCGAAGGGAGAACGAATTTTAGTAGAACAGCGTACTGATCAGACGCTACAGGTAGTCACTTATTCTGAATAAAAGAGCTGAAGGCCAACTGTATATCATCGTTAAATGATACCAAACAAACCCAATTAAATGTTGACCTTCGAAGTGCTCTTCTCTAATTCCTAATTAAACTAAACCCATTAAACTTAACTAGGTTAAATTTTCATGAGTAAAGGTAGTTATATATTCTCTTATTTGCTCTCTTGTTTTTAGAAAAGCAGCATGTTTTTCTTCGCTATTCCCCTCAACCTTAGAGGGATCAAAAAAGTTGTGATGAAATCTTTTCGCGTTTGGTGCTGGTAGGTAAGGGCAGTTTTCTTTTGCATGATCACATACGGTAAGTATGAAATCCCATTGAATGTCCTGGTATTCATCAACATGATTTGAAGTATGTGTGGAAATATCAATACCAGCTTCTTTCATAATTGAGACGGCTCCTTGGTTTAATCCGTGAGTTTCAATCCCTGCACTATAAATCGTTGCATAGTCCGAGGCTAGAACATTTAGAAATCCATGTGCCATTTGGCTTCTACATGAGTTTCCGGTGCATAAAACAAGGATATTCTTTTTCATAACACTTATAGATCTTTCTTGGTGTAAAGCGAGGTAATCTTATCTAAAACTACTTTAGATAGTAGGTAATAGCTTTCAACGCTCCAGCCAGCAACATGGGGAGTTAGCATGACATTGTCTGCATTAATTAAATAAGAGAATGCTTCTGGTTTATTGTTGTGTTCAAAAAGATTGGTGAATGACTTGCTTTCGTATTCTAGGACATCTAAACCTGCACCCTTGATTTCCCCTTTTTTTAGTGCACTGACTAAATCTTCGGTTTTCACCGCACTTCCTCTTCCTGTGTTGAGAAGCCAAAAGGGTTTTTTCATTTGTTCGATAAATGCTGTATCGATAAGATGAATGGTATCAGGAGTTTGGGGGAGGTGTAGACTTAAAATGTCTGTTTTCTCTCTTAGCTCATCGATACTTACTTGACGTGCATTTTCATCTCCTATATTCGGTTTTAAATCAAAGCACAGAGTTTCCACATCGAATCCTCGAAGCTTTTTAGCAAATTGCTTACCCATGTTTCCATATCCGATAATACCAACGGTTTTTCCATCGAGTTCAATACCTCGATTTTCTTCTCTTCTCCAAAGTCCTGAGCGTACTTCTTTGTTGGCTGTATTTAGTTTATTAAATAGGGAAAGTAGTAAACCTAGGGTATGCTCAGCTACTGCGTTACGATTACCTTCGGGTGCAGCTGCTAAAAAGATTCCTTGTTTTTCGGCTGCTACGAGATCAATATTTTCTAATCCAGCACCGATTCTCCCGATGAACTTTAGATTTTCGGCTTGAGCTAACAGAGGCTGATCGATTGGGATCCTTGAACGGATAATGAGTCCTTCGTAATCCTTAATCCTCTCTAAGACTTCCTCATAAGTGCTAGTGTAATCGTACTCATTTTGAAAGCCTAATTGTTCTAGACCTTCGGCTATTACAGGGTGATTACTGTCGAGATGTAGCACTTTTCGACTCATATTCCTAAGATGATCTTGGCCATCCAGAAATAGATTAAAATTCCAAAAATATCGTTGCTAGTAGTGATAAACGGACCTGTAGCCACGGCTGGGTCAATTCCTCTCTTATTCAAGAATAGGGGTATGAATGTTCCGATTAGCCCTGCCATAACAATGACTACAATTAGAGAAAGTGAGATCGCCAGTGCAGACAAAAGATGGCCTTTCCAAAGCCAAGTACTTGCAAAAAGTAGAACGGCTAAGATGACACCATTAAATAGAGCAAGTAGCATTTCTTTGGATAATCGAGAGGCGATACTTCCCTTGATATCATCATTAGCGATACCTTGAACAATAATCGCGCTAGATTGTACTCCAACATTACCCGCCATTGCTGCAATTAAGGGAGTGAAAAAGAATAAGATCGCATGTTCGCTAATGATATCTTCAAAACCTCCCATGATCATAGCGGCTCCTAGACCTCCAATTAAACCCACCACAAGCCAAGGCAGTCTAGCTCGGGTTAGATCTAAGATGCTATCATCTGCCTCAACATCTTGGGTAATCCCTGCCATTTGCTGGTAGTCTTTATCGGCTTCTTCTCTAATAACATCGACAATGTCATCAATAGTGATTCTGCCGACTAGTCGGTTCATTTCATCGACTACTGGGATTGCTTCTAAGTCGTATTTTGCCATGACCTTAGCAACTTCTTCTGATTTTTCGTGAACACCTACATAATCTACCTTTGGGATATATACATCCTTGATATGTGCGTCGTTTGGGCTAGTAAGTAGGTCTTTCAATGAAAGTCGTCCTTTCAACACATGATTGTCGTCCACAACATAAATGGAATGCACACGAGTAACATATTCTGCTTGTGCCCTCATCTCTCTAACACAAGTGGTAATATTCCAGTTTTCATTAACCTGTATTAGCTCTTTTGCCATAAGACCCCCAGCGGTGTCTTCGCCGTAGCGCATGAGTTCTAAGATCTCTGCCGCGTGTTCTCTATCCTCGATTTCGGAGATGACCTCCTTGGCTAAATCTTCGGATAACTCGGTGATAATGTCTACCGCATCATCGGTGTCGATTTCAGAAAGTTCTGTTGCAATCTCGGCGGCACTTAGCTCGGCTAAAATTTCCTCTCTGAGATCTTCATCGAGTTCGGTTAGTACGTCTCCAGTTCGTTCTGAATCTAATAACCGAATCAGGTAAATAGCCTCCGGAGTTTCGAGTTCGTTGATGATTTCAGCAATATCGGCATAGTGCAACTCTTCGAAAAGCGCAAGTAACTCACTCTCATTGATCCCTTCAATGAGTAGTCGAACCTTGGCTAAAAACTCTTCGGTAAGTTTAAAGGGTTGCATTTTCAATGAGTTGAGTTAGACGGATAAATTCTGTTACACCCAGACGCTCTGGCCTTAGATCAAATATAGTGTCTTCTGTGACATTTGCAGGAAGTTCGAAAGTCTTTAATGAATTTCGAAGGGTTTTACGTCTTTGATTGAAGGCAGTTTTAACTACTCTGAAAAATAGCGGAACTGAACAATTGATGTCCTGGTTCTCTTTACGCCTCAGTATGATGACTCCAGATTGAACCTTCGGAGGGGGTTCGAAAACTTGCGGATGTACCGTAAATGCATAAGAAGCATCATAAAAGGCTTGAACTAGAACACTAAGTATGCCATAAGCCTTGGTACCTGGTTTTTCGCAAATGCGTTGTGCGACTTCTTTTTGAAACATTCCAGTGAACTCAGGAATCCGATCTCGATACTCGAGCATTTTGAAGACAATCTGCGTAGATATATTGTAAGGAAAATTCCCGGTAATAGCGAATGGATCGCCATCGAAAAATTCGGCTAAATCTTTTTTCAGAAAATCTCCTTCTGTAATGGTTAGGGCTTTTGGCTGATGCTCCTCAACAAAGGTTGTTCGCAGATACTCAATCGACTCTCTATCTAGATCGATGACTTCAAGCGTAATAGGTTTGTTAATTAAAAACTGTGTGAGAACACCCGTTCCTGGCCCTATTTCTAAGACATGCTTGTAGCCTTCTAAACTTAAAGTATCAGCAATTTTAGAGGCGATCTGTCGATCTTTTAAAAAATGCTGTCCTAGATGCTTTTTAGCCCTAACAGGTTCAGAGGATTCATGACGCCCCTTCATTATCCCTCTTTAATTTGAGCCTGTCCGATAAGTTCTAATTCTGTGGCAAAGGATAAGGCCTGATTTCCAAATTTGTTTTGCGCCTCTAGTTCTAATCGCGGGGCATCTTCGGCTAAAAACGATTCTAAGGTTACTTTGTTAGGTGTAGTGTATTGTACACTGTAGCTTTTGCCTTCAATATGTGCTTCTTGTACTACTTTGGTAAAGGTTGCTGCACGGAACTTACCCGTGGCAAACATGAGTGGTATATAGGTCTGTCTCATCCATTCGACCCATTCTGATTCGATTTGAGATTCTATATGAGTTGTGATATTGTAGATGAGCATAGGATCTAGTCTATTTTGCTGAAATGAGTATAGGCTTGAAGGGCTGTTGGGATATGAATTCCATCTTCATGTTGGTGGTTCTCTAAAAGAGCGGCTAATACCCTCGGAAGCGCGAGTGCACTTCCATTTAAGGTGTGAGCCAAAGCCTTCTTACCGTCTTTTGATTTATATCTTAGCTTTAAACGATTCGATTGAAAGGTTTCAAAGTTTGAAACAGAACTAATCTCTAACCATCTGTTTTGAGCGGCTGAATAAACCTCAAAGTCATAAGTGAGGGCCGAGGTGAACCCCATATCACCGGCACATAATCTCAAAATACGGTAGGGGAGGTCTAGTGCTTCCAAAATCGTTTTTACATGTTCGACCATTTGGTCAAGAGCTTGATATGAATGCTTAGGCTTTTCAACACGTACAATCTCAACTTTATCGAATTGATGCAAGCGGTTTAAGCCACGAACATCAGCTCCATAACTACCCGCTTCTCTTCTAAAACAAGGGGTATAGGCTGTCATTGCGATAGGTAACTCTTCTTCTTTGAGTAACGAATCTCTTAAGATATTGGTTACGGGTACTTCAGCAGTAGGTATCAG
>Ga0209653_1000222_pt1 | contig 50863 bp, 48 predicted proteins | sample SaaInl6LU_22_DNA_FD_184644 | JGI IMG/M metagenome (GOLD analysis project Ga0209653, IMG submission 184644) | Marine microbial communities from expanding oxygen minimum zones in the Saanich Inlet - ESP_116LU_22_DNA (SPAdes) (version 2) | ecosystem: Environmental > Aquatic > Marine > Intertidal... | reverse complement strand
TACAATGCGAGAGTAGCTCAGTTGGTAGAGCGTCAGCCTTCCAAGCTGAATGTCGCCGGTTCGAACCCGGTCTCTCGCTCTCTTTTTATTTATCGCCGATGTAGCTCAGGGGTAGAGCGTTTCCTTGGTAAGGAAGAGGTCACGAGTTCAAATCTCGTCATTGGCTCTTCTGAAATTCACTTAACATCCATTTTTTCAAATACAATTCCAATTCACTATAAATGTTTTAGATCACCACATGACCTAATTCAATTCAGGCTTTTACGATTTAGAAACACTTTGACTAAATCCTTCAATAAAAGCATTTACTTAAATTTTTTTTGTTTTTCTTCTCCGATGAAAGTTTATTAAGCATAAAGTTAAAAATCAATGACTTTTATTTCTAGTTTCAAATCTGAACACCAATGCTCATTAAATAGCACAAATACTAAGTGATATCTTGGAGGTTTTTTTTGTAATTTTAACCCATGGGATTAACAAACAATGATATATTCAAGAAACTTCGCGTAGCACATAAACTTCGTGATGATCAAATTGTTGAAATCTGTAATTTAGTCGATTATAAGATAACGAAGTCTGAGCTTGGTGCTTTTTTCAGGAATGAACGCCATGAGAAGTATGTGGAGTGTGGTGATCAAGTGTTGCGAAATTTTTTAAATGGCTTAATTATTCATTTAAGAGGTCCGATGGAGAAAAAGGGAGAAGCATGAGAAAATCAAACATAGTAGGGAAGATTGTTTTTCAAGGTCTTCTGATTCTTATCATATTGATTGCATACAACCTTTATACAGGTAGGCTCACATTCTAAATCCCACGTGGTAAAATATGCTATAATTCCCTTTAAAGACTATTTTACTCGCTTTGCAATCGATTTTAAAATAAAATATGGACAAAAACGTTTTTGGAGAACCCCTTGAAATTTGTTGTACTGCCCCTATGACGGGTTATTTTAGAGATGGCTTGTGTAGGACAATAACAGAAGATACTGGCACACACACTGTTTGTGCGGTGATGACCAATGACTTTTTAAGATTTTCCGCTTCTAGGGGGAATGACTTAATTTCACCTATGCCATACTTTCAATTTCCTGGTTTAAAAGAAGGAGATAAGTGGTGTCTTTGTGTTTCAAGATGGATGGAGGCTGAGAAAGCGGGAAAAGCACCGAGCTTAGTTTTAGTGGCAACCCATGAAAAAACCCTTGAGTATGCCCCCCTTGAAATGCTTGTAAAATATGCTTTTAAAGAAGCATCTACTTGATGCTAAATAATTATTTTGTTCTCTAGAAACTAATTCAAGCAATCAGTTTTTAAGTCGATAGATTCCTCTTTTTTTATTTTCACCAGTTTTATACAGCTCATTTTTAATTTGAGGGGAGAGGTTTTTAATAAGTCGATGTTCAATTATGATTTTAAATGGTGTTTTTGATTTTATCATTTTCTTAAGTGAAATGGTATCAATTTTTTCAATCTCTCCTTTACTGTAAAATTGACTTGAATATGTTTTATTACTCAAGGCAAATACTGCTAAAGGTTCACTTTCTTCAATCAAATATTTGTCAGTATTATTGATAAAAAGAGGCTTTGCTACTCCACTTAGAAACACCAAAAGCAATAGAACTGGAATGGAGATTCCTACACCAAGATAAATTGTTCTTTTTTTATTCGTATTCCAAAAATGGGAAATCCAAAGGGCCATAGGGATTGTTGATGGAAGTATGTAAGGGTGAATTAAGCTTGTTGAGGTTGTGAAAAAGAAGGGAGTCCATAACATCCAGGTTAATAAAAATATGCCCCAAGAGTTTTGGCGAAGAGTTTTGTAATGTTTTTTCAAACTTTGAAGAAAGAAAAGAGACCAGGGTAAACAAAACACCAATAAAAACCCCCAAACAATTCCATAGGGTTGTTGTTTAGGGAAGCCATATTTATCTCCTACCCATTCCGAATTGAAATAGCGATTAAAATGTTCACCTACAATAAAGTAATCGATAAAACCAGGAGATGCTTTTTCCGTAAGGAGATACCAAGGCAATGCAATTAGAGTCATTAAGACACTTCCTAATATCCAAGGGGCAGTCTTTAGTGCCTTAAGTAATTTATTCTGAATCAAACACCAAATAACAATAGGAGGGAGTGTAAGGATCCCAATGATAGGTCCCTTGGATAATAGTCCTAACCCAAGTCCAATAAAAAATAGATATCCCCAAAACTTTGGAGCTTCTTTTTCCATACTTTTCCAAAAGGCGAGCATTACCAAAGTTATACTCAGGGTTAAAAAGACATCAGTAGAAACGACACCAGCATGTAAAAAGAATTCGGGAAATGTTAATAATATAATGCCAGGCAGATAATGAGAATTTTTATCATGACTAAATTTTCCAATCCACCATCCTATCAAAGTACAAACAATAAGGTAGGGTAGTCTTACAAAGAATGCGGAGGCATCAAATAAGCTGATACTTAAAGCACTTGCCCATGTGGAAAGAGGAGGTTTTGCCCAGAACGGAATTCCGTAATCAATTTGAAGAACAATCCAATTTTGAGTTTCTGCCATAATTCTGGCAATCTCGGCATAGCGCGCTTCCGTCTTGTCCATTAGGGGAACAACAGCATTTAGAAAGCCTCTAATGATCACAAGGATCCAGAAACTGCGTTTTAAAAAGTAATTACGTTCTAGAATAGCCGAGGATATCATTTGTAATGTCTATAAATTTTAATTAAATCAAACCAAACTTTTATTCCATATAGAAAAGAGACCTTACTGTCTTCAGTATCAATCCAAGCTTTAAGTGGTACTTCTTCAATCTCTTCACATATTTTTTTTCTTCCAAATTGATGGATCAAACGGTAAAAAATCTCAACGTCAAAAAGCCAAGTGCTAAGAAAAGGATGAATAAATATTGACGCTACCCAATCTCTTCTAAAAATTTTACATCCACACTGGGAATCGTATATAGGGAGGCGCAACATAGTTGAAATAAAAGTTGCGATAATGCGCCCCAATACAAAGCGATATCTTTTTCTTTGAATGTTATTGTCCAGTTTTTTGATTCTTGATCCAAAGACAAAAGCTTTAGAATCACTTATTCTAGCAGCGATTTCATAACACTCTTCCAATGAAGTAGCTAAGTCTGCGTCAAGAAATGCAAACCTTTCCATTTTTATATTTTTAATGGCTTCGGTCATTCCTGTTCGTACCGCTTCTGCTTTCCCTTTATTTTTTAAGAGTGTGAAAATTTGAACTTGTTCTCCAAAGTCTGATCTTAATCCTTTGAGAAGTGAAGGGGTGTCGTCAGTTGAACCATCATCAACAAAAAAAAGAACAACTGAAGGATGGTTTTGAATGAATGTAGTAAAACGCTCCAATTGAAACCGTTTGGCTTCATTATAACACGGAATAATAATCGCTAGTGAATTCATAAATCGTTGCAAGCGTTTTGCTTAAAGTATAAAGGAATTAAAAAAGAATGGAATTTTATATTCTAAATAAGAATACTTTTTTTGAGTCCTTAACATTGTGTTTAAAAAACGACCTATTATTAAAATATAAGTAAGTGTTTTTGTGGGTTTTAAAATTATTCTACTCTCTTTTAAAAAGAAAAAGGCATTTTTTACATAATTTTTTTATATAAACATGTAAACGATTAAAAAAAATTCATAAATTTGCGCTCCTAAAAATAACATTGAAACAACAATAATTATGGCTAAAGAAACATTTGACCGGTCTAAACCCCACCTAAATATTGGTACTATTGGTCACGTAGATCACGGTAAAACAACCCTAACTGCAGCAATTACAAAAGTACTTGCAGACGCAGGTTATTCTGAAGCAAAAAGCTTTGATCAAATTGACAATGCTCCTGAAGAAAAAGAAAGAGGGATAACGATTAACACTTCTCACGTAGAATACCAAACAGAAAACCGTCACTATGCACACGTTGACTGTCCTGGTCACGCGGATTATGTTAAGAACATGGTAACGGGTGCTGCTCAAATGGACGGTGCAATTCTTGTTGTTGCTGCAACAGATGGTCCAATGCCACAAACAAGAGAACACATCTTATTGGGTCGCCAGGTAGGTGTGCCACGTTTAGTTGTTTTCTTGAATAAAGCCGATATGGTTGATGACGAAGAATTATTAGAATTAGTAGAAATGGAAGTACGTGAATTACTTTCTTTCTATGATTATGATGGAGATAACACTCCTGTAGTTCTTGGTTCTGCTCTTGGAGCTCTAAATGGTGAGCAAAAATGGGTGGATACTGTATTAAAATTAATGTCAGAAGTAGATACTTGGATTGAACTTCCAAAGCGTGACGTTGATAAAGATGCATTAATGCCAGTAGAAGATGTATTCTCGATCACAGGTCGTGGAACAGTTGCTACAGGTCGTATCGAAACTGGTGTATTCAACACTGGAGATGAAGTTGACATCATCGGTATGGGTGCTGAAAAATTAAAATCTACTGTAACTGGAGTTGAGATGTTTAGAAAAATCTTAGACCGAGGTGAAGCAGGAGATAATGTTGGGATCCTTTTAAGAGGTATTGAAAAAACTGACATCAAAAGAGGGATGGTAATCTGTAAAGTAGGTTCCGTAACACCACATGCTAAATTTAAAGCTGAGGTTTATATCCTTAAAAAAGAAGAAGGTGGACGTCACACTCCATTCCACAACAACTACCGTCCACAGTTTTACGTACGTACAACTGACGTAACAGGAAATATTTCTCTTCCTGATGGTGTTGAAATGGTAATGCCAGGAGACAACCTTACGATCAATGTTGATTTGATCCAACCAATTGCTCTTAGCCTTGGATTGCGTTTTGCAATTCGTGAAGGTGGAAGAACTGTAGGTGCGGGGCAAGTTACAGAGATCTTAGACTAAGCATAATGTTTTTAATATGATGCTGAAGGTGTCCCGTTTTACGGGACGCCTTTTGTGTCAAATAAAAACGGGTTTAGCTCAGTTGGTAGAGCACTGGTCTCCAAAACCAGGTGTCGGGAGTTCGAGCCTCTCAACCCGTGCATAAAAAAAAAGTAACGCATGCAACTTTTTATATCATACATCAAAGATTCGTTTGAAGAATTAAAAAATAATGTCTCTTGGACAGAACGTTCAGAATTACAACGCTTAGTTGTGGTTGTGCTTGTTTTTTCAATTCTTTTCTCCTTGGCTATCTGGGGAGCTGATACGGTTCTTTCTCGTGCAATTCAATTTTATTTTAACCTCATAGGATAAGCATGACTACAACTGCTAGTGATAAAAAATGGTACGTAGTTCGTGCTGTAAGTGGTCAAGAAGCTAAGATCAAAGACTATATAATGTCTGAAATCTCACGCTTTAACTATGATCATTTAGTTGAAGATATTCTTGTTCCAACGGAAAAAGTGATTCAGATACGAAATGGAAAAAAAATAAACAAAGAGCGCGTTTATTTTCCAGGCTATATCATGATTAAAGCAAACTTGACTGGAGAATTACCTCACATTATTAAGTCAGTTACTAATGTAATTGGATTTTTAGGGGAAACTAAAGGAGGGGAGCCAGTTCCATTGCGAACTTCCGAAGTAAATAGAATGTTAGGTAAAGTGGATGAATTGGCTCTTGCAACAGAGCATGTTTCCATTCCATTTACCCAAGGTGAAAATGTAAAAGTTATTGATGGTCCTTTCAATGGATTTACGGGAGCTATCGAAAATGTAAATGAAGAAAAGCGTAAGCTAGAAGTAATGGTGAAGATTTTTGGAAGAAAAACACCATTGGAATTAAGCTATATGCAAGTAGAGAAATTATAAATGTTACACTAATAAATTGAATACTGTGTACACGCTTCCACCGTACACAATTCGAAATTAAACTAGACAATGGCAAAAGAAGTAAGTAAAGTTTTAAAACTACAAGTTCGGGGAGGTGCTGCGAATCCATCGCCACCGGTTGGACCCGCGCTGGGTGCTGCAGGAGTCAATATCATGGAGTTTTGCAAACAATTTAATGCAAGAACTCAAGATAAACAAGGTAAAGTTGTACCTGTTCAGATTACTGTATATGTGGATAAATCATTTGAATTTATTCTCAAGACACCACCAGCGGCCGTTCAACTGATGGAAGCAGCCAAAGCGAAAAAAGGTTCTGGAGAACCCAATAGAAAAAAAGTGGCTACAGTCACTTGGGATCAAGTAAAACTCATTGCTGAGGATAAAATGCCTGATCTTAACGCGTTTACTATCGAGTCTGCTATGAAAATGGTAGCGGGTACTGCACGTTCTATGGGATTCAAAATTTCTGGACAAGCTCCCTTTTAATCTATTAATATAAAGCAATGGCTAAATTAACAAAGAAACAAAAAGAAGCACGCGCTAAAGTAGATCCTAAAAACATCTATACGCTGAAAGAAGCTTCTGCTTTGGTAAAAGAAATTACCAATACAAAATTTGATGCGAGCATTGACTTGGCAATTCGTTTGGGAGTAGATCCTAAAAAAGCCAATCAAATGGTTCGTGGCGTTGTTACCTTACCACATGGTACAGGAAAAGACGTTCGTGTTCTTGCTCTTGTAACACCAGACAAAGAAGCTGAAGCCAAAGAGGCAGGTGCTGATCATATTGGGTTGGATGAGTATTTACAAAAAATCAAAGATGGATGGACGGATATAGACGTAATTGTAACCATGCCAAGTGTAATGGGGAAATTAGGTCCTTTAGGTCGTGTTTTAGGTCCACGTGGTTTAATGCCTAACCCAAAGACAGGAACGGTAACAATGGATATCAAAAAAGCAGTAAGCGATGTCAAAGGAGGTAAGATAGATTTTAAAGTTGACAAAACTGGAATCGTTCATGCCGCTATTGGGAAAGCATCATTTACAGCAGACAAGATTTACGAAAATGCCGATGAGTTATTGAAGACAATTAACAAATTAAAGCCTTCAACAGCCAAAGGAATATATGTAAAAAGCGTTTTCATGTCTAGCACCATGAGCCCAAGTATATCAATTGATACCAAATTGGGTTAACGCAAAAAAAATTAAGCAATGACTAGACAAGAAAAACACGAAGCAATAGAAAACCTTAAAGATGCTTTAGCAGGTGTGAAAACACTTTATTTAGCGGATATTGAGGGATTAAATGCCAGTCAGACAACTGCGTTTAGACGCGCTTGTTTCAAAGAGAATATCAAATTACAAGTGGTGAAAAATACACTTCTTGCTAAAGCTATGGAGGCTTCCACCCATGACTTTGGTGAATTGACAGGAATCCTGAAAGGGAATACTTCATTGATGTTTTCTGAAACTGGAAACGCACCTGCAAAGGTGATCAAGAACTTTAGAAAAAAAATGACCAAACCTGTGTTAAAAGGAGCCTTCATTGAAGACGCCATTTACATAGGAGATGATCAAATTGATGCACTTGTTGCAATCAAATCTAAAGAAGAGTTGGTTGGAGAGATTATTACGTTGTTACAATCTCCATCCAAAAACGTTATTTCTGCACTACAATCGGGAGGTGGGAAATTATCTGGAATTCTTAAAACACTTTCAGAACGTTAGTCCCGTATTAACATGTACGCACTCAATATATATATATTAAATTTTTAACAGAAAAATCATTAACAATGGCAGATTTAAAAGAATTCGCAGAACAATTAGTCAACTTGACTGTAAAAGAGGTCAATGAATTGGCTGATATTTTAAAAGATGAGTACGGTATCGAGCCTGCTGCTGCTGCAGTAGCTGTTGCTGGACCGGCCGCTGGTGGTGGAGGTGAAGCTGCTGAGGAAAAGTCAGAATTTGACGTTATCCTTAAGTCAGCTGGGGCTTCAAAATTAGCCGTAGTAAAATTAGTAAAAGAGTTAACAGGTCTTGGGCTTAAAGAAGCTAAAGAATTAGTTGACGGTGCACCTAGCCCTTTGAAAGAAGGAATCGCTAAAGATGAAGCGGAAGCGCTTGTAAAATCTCTAGAAGAAGCTGGTGCTGAGGTTGAGCTTAAGTAGTTTCAATCCATACCATTAAAGGCATAGGTCTTTGGATTTTTCCAAAGGCCTATACCCTTTTATAGTGCCCCCCTAATGTAATATGACCATTAAAAAAAAGTTAGATGCCTAGTAAACAGAGCCAAAGAACCAATTTCGCAGGAGCAAAACATTCTCCAATGTACCCGGATTTCCTGGATATTCAGATAAAATCATTTCAGGACTTTTTCCAACTAGAGACCAAATCTGACGAACGTAACGAAGAGGGTCTCTTCAATACGTTTAAAGAAAATTTTCCCATTACAGATACAAGAAATCAATTTGTTTTAGAATTTCTTGACTATTTTGTAGATCCACCACGTTATTCAATTCAAGAATGTATCGAGCGTGGACTTACTTATTCTGTTCCTCTAAAGGCACGCCTTAAACTATATTGTACAGATCCAGAACATGAAGATTTTGAAACGATCGTACAAGATGTATTCCTAGGGACTATCCCTTACATGACTCCAAGTGGTACTTTTGTGATCAATGGTGCAGAACGAATTGTAGTTTCTCAGTTACACCGTTCACCAGGAGTTTTCTTTGGTCAATCTTTTCATGCCAATGGAACCAAACTTTACTCTGCCCGTGTAATTCCATTCAAAGGTTCTTGGATTGAATTCGCTACCGATATCAATAGCGTTATGTACGCTTATATTGATCGTAAGAAAAAATTACCTGTTACTACTCTTTTTAGAGCCATAGGTTTTGAGCATGACAAGGATATTTTAGAAATTTTTGATCTTGCAGAAGAGATTAAAGTATCTAAAACAGGAATCAAAAAAGTGTTAGGTCGAAAATTAGCTGCACGTGTTTTAAAAACATGGCACGAGGATTTTGTTGACGAAGACACAGGTGAGGTAATCTCTATCGAGCGTAATGAAATCATTATTGATCGTGATACCATTCTTGAAAAAGAACATATTGAAGAAATTTTAGAGGCAAGCGTCAAAACGATTTTGCTTCATAAAGTAGATGCTCACATGTCTGACTATGCGATCATTTACAATACCTTACAAAAAGATCCTACCAATTCCGAAAAAGAAGCGGTTGAGCACATCTACAGACAGCTACGTAATGCTGAACCACCAGATGAAGATACAGCTCGAGGAATCATCGATAAATTGTTTTTCTCTGATCAGCGTTACAACTTAGGGGAAGTAGGACGTTACAGAATGAATAAAAAACTTGGTTTGGACGTGGAAATGGACAAGCAGGTTTTAACCAAATTAGACATCATTACCATCATCAAATATTTGATTGAGTTGATCAATTCAAAAGCTGAGATTGATGATATTGACCACTTATCCAACCGTCGTGTTCGAACTGTAGGGGAGCAATTATCTTCTCAGTTTGGAGTGGGTCTAGCGAGAATGGCAAGAACTATTCGTGAGCGTATGAATGTTCGAGACAATGAAGTTTTTACTCCTATTGACTTGATCAACGCAAAAACACTTTCCTCAGTAATCAACAGTTTCTTTGGAACTAACCAGTTGTCTCAGTTTATGGATCAAACCAATCCATTAGCAGAAATTACGCACAAGCGACGTCTATCTGCACTTGGACCTGGAGGACTTTCAAGGGAAAGAGCTGGATTTGAGGTTCGAGATGTACACTATACACACTATGGTAGATTGTGTCCTATTGAAACACCAGAAGGACCAAACATTGGTTTGATCTCATCATTAGGGGTATTTGCTAAGGTGAATAACCTTGGATTTATTGAGACTCCTTACCGTAAGGTTGAAAATGGAGTAATCAATCTTAAAGAAACAATTTACTTAAGTGCTGAAGAAGAGGAAAACCAATTAATCACTCAAGCAAACGTAAATTACGACAAAGCAGGAAAAATTCTTGATGACAAAGTAATTGCTCGTGATCAAGCAGATTTTCCAGTTGTAACTCCAGACCAAGTAAATTATACGGATGTTGCGCCCAACCAAATTGCATCGATTTCTGCTTCTTTGATTCCCTTCTTAGAGCATGATGATGCAAACCGTGCATTGATGGGATCAAACATGATGCGTCAGGCTGTTCCTTTATTACGCCCTGAGGCTCCTATTGTTGGAACTGGTTTAGAAAAGCAAGTGGCATCAGATTCTCGTGTGTTAATCAATGCAGAGAATGATGGAGTTGTAGAATATGTAGATGCAAACAAAATAACCATCAAATATGATTTCTCTGAGAAAGATGATTTGATCAGTTTTGACGGAGATACAAAATCATACAACTTGATTAAGTTTAGAAAAACGAACCAAGGTACCTGCATTAACTTGAAACCAATTGTTCAAAAAGGGGATCGAGTTACTGAAGGTCAGGTATTATGTCAAGGGTATGCTACTGAAGCAGGAGAATTAGCTTTAGGTAGAAACCTGAAAGTAGCCTTTATGCCTTGGAAAGGATATAACTTTGAGGATGCGATTGTAATCTCTGAAAAGGTAGTTCGCCAAGATATCTTTACATCAATCCACATTGATGAATATTCATTAGATGTTCGTGATACTAAATTAGGTACGGAGGAATTGACCGACGATATTCCTAATGTTAGCGAAGAAGCGACAAAAGATCTTGATGAAAACGGAATGATTCGTATTGGAGCAGAAGTAAATCCTGGAGATATTCTGATCGGGAAAATTACTCCCAAAGGAGAATCTGATCCAACACCAGAAGAAAAATTACTACGTGCCATCTTTGGTGATAAAGCAGGAGATGTGAAAGATGCTTCTTTAAAAGCACCACCATCACTTCGTGGAGTTGTGATTGACAAGAAACTCTTCACACGTTCAGTAAAAGATAAGCGTAAACGTAATCAAGACAAGCAAGAGTTAGATGCATTAGAAGATGCATTTGACCTAAAGTTTGATGACTTAAAAACCGTTTTGGTAGAAAAACTATTTACCATAGTTAACGGGAAAACATGTCAAGGAGTTCAAAATGATTTAGGAGAGGAAGTTTTACCAAAAGGTAAAAAATACACTTTGAAATTACTAACCGGAGTTGAGGATTATACTCACCTTACCAAAGGTTCATGGACTACTACAGCAGAAACAAATGAATTGATCGCCGATTTGATTCACAATTACAAAATCAAAGAAAACGATCTACAAGGTGCATTGCGTCGTGAGAAATTTACGATCAGTGTAGGAGATGAGTTACCTGCTGGAATTAAAAAGTTAGCTAAAATTTATATCGCCAAAAAGCGTAAGCTTAAAGTAGGGGATAAGATGGCAGGACGTCATGGAAATAAAGGGATTGTTGCACGTATTGTACGTGAAGAAGAAATGCCTTTCTTGGAAGATGGAACGCCAGTTGATATTGTATTGAACCCACTTGGAGTACCTTCTCGAATGAATATTGGTCAGATCTATGAAACTGTTTTAGGTTGGGCTGGTCAGAATTTAGGAGAGAAATATGCAACGCCAATATTTGACGGAGCAACAATTGAGGAAATTAATGCACTGACAGAAAAAGGTAATGTTCCTTTATATGGACATTCTTATTTGTATGACGGTGGTACAGGAGAACGTTTTGATCAGCCTGCAACAGTAGGGGTTATCTATATGTTAAAATTAGGACATATGGTAGATGACAAAATGCACTCACGTTCTATTGGACCGTACTCTTTAATTACGCAACAACCTCTAGGGGGGAAAGCGCAATTTGGAGGACAACGTTTTGGAGAAATGGAAGTATGGGCATTAGAGGCTTATGGAGCATCTAGCACACTACAAGAAATTTTGACGGTTAAATCTGATGATGTAATAGGAAGAGCAAAAACCTATGAAGCTATAGTCAAAGGAGATACCTTGCCAGAGCCTGGTTTACCTGAATCTTTTAACGTGTTAATGCACGAATTAAAAGGACTTGGACTCGACATTCGATTGGAAGAATAATTTAATTTAAGACGACATTTAGCAATGGCTAGAAATAACGAAATCATTACTCAGAAAAAATTCAATAAAATTGCAATCGGTTTAGCTTCTCCAGAAGTAATTCTTGGAAACTCTCGCGGGGAAGTCCTTAAACCAGAGACCATTAATTATAGAACCCACAAGCCGGAACGTGATGGATTGTTTTGTGAGCGTATTTTTGGACCTGTAAAGGACTATGAATGTGCCTGCGGAAAATACAAACGTATTCGTTACAAAGGAATCGTATGTGACCGATGTGGTGTAGAAGTTACCGAAAAGAAAGTAAGACGTGATCGCGTTGGACACATTAATCTTGTGGTTCCTGTTGCGCATATTTGGTATTTCCGTTCGCTTCCTAACAAAATAGGATACTTATTAGGATTGCCTTCCAAGAAATTGGATATGATCATCTATTACGAGCGTTATGTAGTCATCCAGCCTGGGATTGCTAAAAACGAAGAAGGTGAGCCACTTCAGCCAATGGATTTCTTGACAGAGGAAGAATACCTCAATGTAATGGAGCAAATTCCTGCTGAAAACCAATACAAAGAAGATAGTGATCCAGATAAATTCATCGCCAAAATGGGTGCTGAATGTTTGATCGAATTACTTTCTAGAATTGACTTAGAGGCATTGTCGTATGAATTACGTCACAAAGCCAATAATGAAACATCTAAACAACGTAAAACAGAAGCATTAAAGAGACTTCAGGTAGTTGAAGCGTTCCGTGATGCCAATGAGCGTGGTGAAAACCTTCCTCAATGGATGATCATGAAAGTGGTTCCTGTTATTCCACCAGAATTACGTCCATTAGTTCCTTTAGATGGAGGTCGTTTTGCTACCTCTGATTTAAATGACTTATACCGACGTGTGATCATCAGAAACAACCGTCTAAAGCGTTTGGTGGAGATCAAAGCACCTGAGGTAATTCTTAGAAATGAGAAACGTATGTTGCAAGAATCTGTAGATTCTTTATTTGACAACACACGTAAATCTTCAGCGGTTAAAACAGATTCCAATAGACCTTTAAAATCCCTTTCTGATTCCTTAAAAGGAAAGCAGGGACGTTTTCGTCAAAACTTACTTGGAAAACGTGTGGATTATTCAGCACGTTCAGTAATTGTTGTTGGACCTGAATTAAAATTATTTGAATGTGGATTGCCAAAAGATATGGCAGCCGAATTATACAAACCCTTTATCATTCGTAAGATTATAGAAAGAGGAATTGTAAAAACGGTTAAATCTGCTAAAAAGATTATAGATCGTAAAGAGCCTGTGGTTTGGGATATTTTAGAGAATGTTCTGAAAGGACATCCTGTTCTACTTAACCGTGCTCCCACTTTACACCGTTTAGGAATTCAGGCATTTCAGCCTAAATTAATTGAAGGGAAAGCGATTCAACTACACCCTTTGGTATGTACTGCATTTAATGCTGACTTTGACGGGGATCAAATGGCAGTTCACTTACCACTTGGGCCTGAAGCAATTTTGGAATGTCAACTTTTAATGTTGGCTTCTCACAGTATTTTGAATCCTGCCAACGGTTCTCCAATTACAGTACCTTCTCAAGACATGGTTTTGGGTCTGTATTATATGACGAAAGCTAGAAAATCTACTGCCAAACATAAAGTTAAAGGTGAAGGTTTAATATTCTATTCTACTGAAGAAGTACACATTGCTTATAATGAAAAGCGTGTTGAACTTAATGCGACGATCAAGATCAGAGCAAAAGATTTCAATGAAGAAGGTGAACTTGTTTATCAAATCATAGATACTACCGTAGGACGTGTATTGTTCAACGAGGTGGTACCTGAACAAGCCGGTTTCTTTAATGTTGTATTGACTAAGAAAAATTTACGTGAAATCATTGGTGATATCTTAAAAGTAACTAGCGTTCCAGAAACGGCAGACTTTTTAGATAAAATCAAAGGGATGGGATACGGGTTTGCATTTAAAGGTGGACTATCCTTCAGTTTAGGAGATATCATCATTCCGCCAGAAAAATTGACAATGATCGATGAGGCCAATAAACAAGTAGATGGAATTATCGGAAATTATAATATGGGATTAATCACCAATAACGAACGTTATAATCAGGTGATTGATATCTGGACTTCAACCAATGCACAATTGACTGAATTAGCGATGACGCGAATCAGTGAAGACCAACAAGGATTTAACTCAGTGTTTATGATGTTAGATTCTGGAGCTCGTGGATCTAAAGAGCAAATTAGACAGTTGACAGGAATGCGTGGTTTGATGGCCAAGCCTAAGAAGTCAAATGTTGGAGGTGGAGAGATTATTGAAAATCCAATTCTTTCAAACTTTAAAGAAGGACTTTCTATCTTAGAATACTTTATTTCAACACACGGAGCTCGAAAAGGTCTTGCAGATACAGCATTGAAAACAGCTGATGCAGGTTACCTAACACGTCGTTTACATGATGTTTCACAAGACGTTATTGTGAATCACGAAGATTGTGAAACCTTACGTGGTGTTGAAGTGAAACCACTCAAAAAGAACGAGGAAATTGTTGAGACTCTAGGAGAACGTATTTTAGGTCGTGTTGCACTCCAAGATATTGTTGATCCAAGAACTAACGATATAATCGTTGAAGCAGGACAAGAAATCTTAGACCCACATGTGAGTCTTGTAGAAAATAGTCCTATCGAATCTGTAGAGGTTCGTTCTCCGTTAACCTGTGCCGCTAAAAAAGGTATTTGTGTTAGATGTTACGGACGAAACTTGGCTACCGGAAAAATGGTACAAAGAGGAGAAGCCGTAGGAGTTATTGCTGCACAATCTATTGGAGAACCTGGAACACAGTTGACCCTTAGAACTTTCCACGTGGGAGGGGTAGCAGGAAACATTTCTGAAGAAAACAAGCTTCTTGCAAAATTTGACGGTATTGCCGAAATCGAAGACTTGAAGACAGTTCAAGGAAAAGATAGTGATGGAAATGCGGCAGAAATTGTGATTTCTAGGACTTCTGAAATTAAAATTTTAGATGCCAATACCAAGAGTGTACTAAGTACAAACAATATTCCTTATGGTTCATCCCTACATATTAAAAACGGTTCCAAGATTAAAGAGGGAACAGTTGTGTGTAAGTGGGATCCATTTAACGGGGTGATTGTGTCCGAATTTACGGGTAAAATCATTTTTGAAAATATTGAACAAGGGGTAACCTATCAAGTAGAAATTGATGAACAAACTGGATTCCAAGAAAAAGTTATTTCTGAATCTAGAAACAAAAAAGTAATCCCAACCTTATCCATTGCAGATAAGAAAGGAAACATTTTACGTTCGTACAACCTACCTGTTGGTGCTCACCTTATTGTCAATGATGGAGATCAAATTGAAGAAGGTCAAATATTGGTTAAAATTCCAAGAAAATCTGCTAAGTCTGGAGATATTACAGGAGGTTTACCACGTGTAACCGAATTGTTCGAAGCACGTAATCCTTCAAATCCGGCAGTAGTCTCTGAAATTGATGGAGTAGTTTCCTTTGGTAAGATCAAAAGAGGTAACCGTGAAATCATTGTAGAATCTAAGTTTGGAGATATCAAGAAGTATTTGGTAAAACTTTCCAATCAGATTTTAGTTCAAGAGAATGACTTCGTGAAAGCGGGAATGCCATTGTCAGATGGATCCGTAACACCTTCCGATATATTATCAATCAAAGGACCTTCTGCAGTACAACAGTACTTAGTGAATGAAATTCAAGAGGTATATCGTTTGCAAGGAGTGAAAATTAACGATAAGCACTTTGAAGTAGTAGTACGTCAAATGATGCGTAAAGTTCGAATTCAAGATCCGGGAGATTCTATTTTCCTAGAAAACCAATTGGTATTCCGTTACGACTTCATTCAAGAAAATGATGCACTTTATGGAATGAAGATTGTTGAAGAAGTAGGAGATTCTGAAAACTTAAAACAAGGACAAATTGTTTCAGCTCGTCAGCTAAGAGATGAAAATTCATTGTTAACTAGAGAGGACAAACAGTTGGTTGTTGCCCGTGAAGCGGCTCCAGCTACTGCTACTCCTGAGTTGCAAGGGATTACAAGAGCTTCACTACAAACTAAATCCTTCATATCTGCGGCCTCGTTCCAAGAAACGACCAAAGTATTGAATGAAGCAGCGGTAAGTGGTAAAGTTGATTTCTTAGAAGGCTTAAAAGAGAATGTAATTGTAGGACATAAAATTCCTGCAGGTACCGGACTTAGAGCGTATAACAATGTTCTTGTTGGATCAAAAGACGAATACAAGAGTCTTTTAATCGATAAAGAAGAAGAGATAAGTTTCTAATCATGAGTGATAAAAAAGACCCTAAAGACCAACAGCTGAATATCTCAATAGATGAGAATATTGCAGATGGTGTCTATTCAAATTTAGCCATCATCAATCATTCTGCTGCTGAATTTATTGTTGATTTTATCACCGTAATGCCAGGGGCACCAAAGGCGAGAGTAAAATCTCGTGTTATCTTAACGCCAGAACATGCCAAACGCTTTCATAAAGCACTAGGAGACAATATCAAGCGTTACGAAGCTGCCAATGGTTCCATTACAACTAATGAACCTCCACCGATACCGCTCAATTTTGGGCCAACTGGAGAGGCATAAATAAAAAAAACCGCAATGTAGATTGCGGTTTTTTTGTTTATTGGATTTTGATAAATTAAAACTCTGAGGTATAATGAAACTGAATATCTCGGTATTTATCCTGTGTCATTTGGAGAGAAAAAGCGGAGTCGGCAAGGAAAACTAATTTTCCACTTTTGTCTTTTGCCAAGAACTTTTGTTTGATACGTTGAAATTCCTTAAAGTCATCACTTTCTGTATTGGCTTCTACCCAGCAAGCTTTGTGTACGTTTAGGTTTTCAAAACTACACTTTGCACCGTATTCGTGTAGTAGTCTGTATTGAATGACTTCAAACTGAAGGGCGCCCACGGTTCCAATTACTTTTCTACCGTTTAGGTTGAGGGTAAACAACTGAGCAACACCCTCGTCCATAAGCTGATCAATTCCTTTAGCCAGTTGTTTTGCTTTAAGCGGGTCATTATTATTAATAAAACGAAAATGCTCAGGGGAAAAGCTAGGGATGCCTTTGAATTGAAGAATATCTCCTGCAGTCAGTGTATCTCCAATTTTGAAGTTCCCAGTATCATGAAGACCCACGATATCTCCTGGATAGGAGATGTCTACAATTTGTTTTTTCTCTGCGAAAAAGGCATTGGGGGAAGAGAATTTTAATTTCTTTTTTAGACGTACATGATGATAAGGTTTATTGCGTTCAAAGGTGCCAGAAACAATTTTGATAAAGGCAAGTCGATCCCTGTGGTTGGGATCCATATTGGCATGGATTTTAAAGACAAAACCTGCGAATTTTTCATCATCGGGTTCCACCAGTCTGGTGTCCGATTGTTTTGCAAGAGGTTTGGGAGCAATTTCAATAAAACAATTGAGCAGTTCTTGTACTCCAAAATTGTTTAATGCTGAACCAAACAACACCGGCTGTAGGTTTCCATCCAAATACTCTTGTTGGTCAAAGGTGGGATAGACTCCTTCAATTAATTCCAATTCTTCTTTAAGATTCTCCAGTCGTGTAGTACCAATTTCTGCTTCCAATCCGGGGTCATCAAGCGATTCAAAATGCTCTTTTTTACCGATGGTTTGTTTACTTTCATCTTGGAATAATTGAATGTTTCTTTCCCAGATGTTATAAATCCCTTTAAAATCATATCCCATGCCAATAGGGATCGACAGTGGAGTGACTTTCAAGCCCAATTTTTGTTCAACTTCATCCATGAGGTCAAAAGCATCTTTTCCTTCTCGGTCTAATTTATTGATAAAGACAATGATTGGAATTTTCCGCATACGGCACACTTCCACCAGTTTTTCGGTTTGTTCTTCTACACCCTTTGCTACATCAATCACTACAATAACACTATCCACTGCGGTAAGAGTTCGAAAAGTGTCTTCTGCAAAGTCTTTGTGACCAGGCGTGTCAAGGATGTTTATTTTTTTGTCTTTGTAAACAAAGGCCAAGACAGAAGTCGCCACAGAAATTCCACGCTGACGTTCAATTTCCATAAAGTCACTAGTCGCGCCTTTTTTGATTTTATTGGATTTAACTGCTCCAGCTTCTTGAATAGCACCTCCAAAGAGGAGTAGTTTTTCAGTGAGTGTAGTTTTTCCAGCATCGGGGTGGGAAATGATTCCAAAGGTCCGACGTCTTTTAATTTCTTCTAAAAATCCCATGCATGCAATTTGTTGCAAAAGTATTACAAATAAAGCCTGAAGCGAAAAGATTCTGAATAGGTTTTTGCAAAAATATTGGGTAATTTTGAGGGCTATGAAAGAAGAAGAAGTTATCCTCGTTGATAGGGACGATAATCCTGTGGGAACGATGCCAAAGATGGAAGCCCACGAGAAAGCCGTTTTACACCGTGCCTTTTCTGTCTTTATTCTGAATAAAGAAGGACATTTGATGTTACAGCAACGTGCTTTACATAAATACCATTCACCTGGACTTTGGACCAATACCTGTTGTAGTCATCAACGATCAGGCGAAACCAATTTGGACGCAGGAGTACGTAGATTACATGAGGAAATGGGTTTTGAAGTTCCTTTGGAAGAACTGTTTAGTTTTATTTATAAAGCTCCATTTGATAATGGACTCACTGAACATGAATTGGATCATGTCATGTTGGGATATTATGATGGGATTCCAGTAATAAATAAAGAAGAAGTTGCCAGTTGGAAATGGATGGATCTGGACCAAGTAGCCAAAGAGATCAAAGCTACACCAGAACACTACACCGCTTGGTTTAAAATTATTTTCGATCGATTTTATAAACACATTAAAGCTTAATTATGAAAGTTACCGTAAGTAGAAAGGCCCATTTTAACGCAGCACATCGTTTGTACAGAAAAGATTGGACGGATGACCAAAATGAAGCTATGTTTGGCAAATGTGCCAATCCATACTATCATGGACATAACTATGAATTGATTGTACATGTGACTGGCTCCATCGATCCAAATACTGGCTATGTGATGGATATGAAAGTATTAAAAGATTTAATAAAAGTGGAAGTAGAGGATTTGTTGGATCATAAAAATTTGAACGAACAAGTTGCTGACTTTTCTGAGCTAATACCAACAGCAGAAAATATGGCTGTGGTGATCTATAATAAATTAAAACCCCACCTCAACAAAGAACATAGTTTGTCAGTTACGTTGTATGAAACTCCAAGGAACTTTGTGACTTTTTCAGGCTAAACTTGATAAAAAAGAGTTTACTTAGCCTCTATTAACTTTTGACATTGGTCAAAAAGTTCTATATTCATTTAATAAAATTTAAAACTATAGTATGTCAAGTATCAAACAACTTAAAAAAGACATCAATAATGATATTGGTGACTTGATTGAAGATGTCTATTTATGGGAGCTTTCAAATCCAACTGCAGATTTATCTAAAAGTGAAAAACTTATAGATGAAGCAATCCTTGCTTTTGATGATTTAATTCAACAAATCAATTCGGTAAAAGGCGATGATGTAAAAGCTCAGTTTAAGAAAATTCAAGAAACGAAAGCAAAAGTCATAAAAGACTTATTGAAAAAATCAGCTAAACTTTAATTTTCTTTACCGCTGCGACGTTGCTCTAGGAATTCGATGAATTCTTTACCGTACTTAGACCCTCTTACTTCAGAGGTCATTTTAGTCGCAATGGAATCAAGTAAAGACAAATTAGCATCATACACTTCCGTTAATGCCAAATATGGCGCTATGTTTTGATCGGTATGTTGTGCAGCAAAATTAATGGTATACAAATACCTTCTCCTAATTAAATTATCAAGTTTCTGTTCTAAAGAATCTGCTTTTTCTTTTTTTCCTTCGCTTTGCGCTTGATAAAACTCTTGAAGAAGTTCAAGGTTTTGATCATTAAATTTTCTTTTGAAAGCGATATGTTCTTGTAATAATTCTTGGTTTTTTGACCCAATAATTTCCGCACTACTTTCAAATGTTTTCAAAAGAGTATTGATCTCAATTGTCCCTTTTTCTCCAAAAAATAAAATTCTGTCATTGAGACTGTCTCCGTCTTCTTTATCCAAGTAGAGATAAAAAACTTCTGGAGTTTCGAGGGGAGTTTTAAATTCAAAATTTGGTGTCCCATTGACGAGTGTAGAGTCAATATTGACAAGTTTGGTGTCTTCTATTTTTTGTAAGTATAAAGTGCCTTTTCTCAGCCCTTCTACACTTCCCGTTACCACCATGTTATTGCCGGTAACTTTCTTTTGTTCCGGTTGACAGGCAAGAATAAAAATAGCAAGTAGACTTAATAATGGTATGCGTAATCTTAATGTGTTCATAGTTAAAGGTTTAACCAATAGGTTAATTTGAGGTTAAAACTACGATATCTTGGCGAGAAATTATCAGTACTGATATAATTATCATTATAAACAATAAACAAATCTGATAAAGGAGCAAAACGCCATTGTAACCTAGAGTTAACACCGAGGTTTTCACCTTGAGAATTGTATTGGACAAAGGTGGTCCAAAACAATGTTTTGGTAAACGTGAAATCTAGTTTTGGACTAACCAACCATATGTTTTTTGAGCTGTAAGGTTCTGGTAATTTAATGGCGTTAAAATTCACTATAATACTTGCGTTAAAAATGGGTTGTTTACGCCATTTCAATTCGTTTTCTACAGCAAATTTAGTCCCGTTATAAAAAGATCCATAGGAGATTTTAGAATCAAAGTTGAATTTCTTTCTTTGGTCTGATCGATATCCGAGTTCAACATCAGTAAAATTATAACTAGAATTGGAAGGGAGGTCTATTCCGTCACTACTTCTGGTAGGATCAAAACCATCTGTCAAAAATTCATAACGGTTAATAATTCTCAAGTCTAGACTTGTGTTGTTTAGATACCTTTTTCTGAAAGTGGTGATGAACCAACGATCAGTTAATTTGTAATTTATTTCTGGATTTAGCACGAAAAAGGAACGTTCACTAATTTCATAACTAGTAACGTTTGGGTTTTTTGGATAAATGCGATAGGTGTATTCTGGGGAAAGTTTTAAAAATCCAGTTCGTCTAAAGAAACCAAGATCAGAGCGAAAATCTTCACCACCATGAATAACTTCCATACCCACACGATGTCGTAGCGTATTTCGTTGCAATCTAGCTCCCGAAATAATATCATCTTCATTTAACCCTTCGGTAAATGACTTATGAAAAAAGACACGCCCATTCCACTTGCTATCTGCAGAGGCTAAGTTGTATTCAATTCCCGTCACGCTATTCTTTTCTTCTTCTTTAGAGATAAAGTCATATTCTTCTGTTGTTCTTCGGTCAATAAAGAAAAAGCTCACATTTGATCGATTAAACACCTTTTGGCGAAGAGTGAAAACGGTATTTAAATTGGATGGAATTTCATTTGCTATATCGGCATCGGTCAAGATGTTTAGAAAACCAATGCGTAGATTTGAATTCAACTTACCACTCAGTCGAGCACCAGCAATAATTTTATTTTCAATTGTATTGCCATCCAAATCTTCGGCAACACCAATTCTTCTGGAAAAGAAAGGAGTTACATCGTTATTGGCACCAAAATCTTTAAATAAGTCATCATTTTGAGTGAAAAACTGACGTTTTTCTGGGAGTGAAATTGCAAAACGTGTGAGGTTTACTACTTGGTCATCTACTTCTACCTGAGAAAAATCAGGATTCAGAGTAAGATCTAAATTGAGTGCGTTTCCAATAGGGATTTTTGCATCACCCCCCACAGAAAAATTTGAACTATTCGTAACGTTTTCAAAATCTTCGTTTTTTGCTGCACTTAAAAAAGGGATAATTGAGATGGGATTTCGTGCTTTTTTAAGAGGTTTTTCAAAAACCATTTTTCCCATAAATGCAAGATTTCCGATAATTTGGTTTTGTGGAGTTGGAGCCCAAACGCTTGTCTCATTTCCCTCAAAGTTTCTTCTGTAAATATTAAAACGCCAAGAGGTTTGTGTATTGTCGTAAAAGAAAGCACTAAATGGAATTTTAAATTCAGCAGTAAATTTTCCATCTTCAATAGTTGTTTCTACGGTCCATTTTGTGTCCCACGCGTAGTTTCTGTCAGTTCGGTAGTTTTGATTCCCTCCAGAAATTAAACCGTCTGCTTTTAGTCCAAGGGGATTAGTTGAAAATGAAAAAGCATTAGTGGCGTCATTAAAAGTGTCAAAAAGTAAAGTAACAGAATCAGATTCAAACCATTCAAAATCTCGTTTTAGGTTTGGGGTGGTGAAGGTATTTCCATCGGTAGCAGATTCAATCAAAATGTATAGATTCTGATCATCACGAAGCATTTTAAACTGAGTTTGCTTGTTGGCTTGAAGCGTGTCCGTAGGGCGCCACATCCAAAAATCCGCAGACCATTTTGCTTTTTCCCATACAGCTTCATCTCCTTTACCATCTATCTTTATATCAACATCAATGGAAGGGATAAGGAATTCCTTATTCTGAGCTATAAGAGAAACGTTAAATAACAGTAGAAGTAAGGGGAGGGTTTTATTTAGTGTTTTAATCTTGATCAAGTTTTTTTAATAATTGCCAAAAATAGACAATTTAACTATGACCAATCTAAACGCTAAAGGTTTAATCTAAAGCTAAAATTAAACTTTATTTAATGTCGTTTTATACACTAAAGGACTCTTCTGAAGGTCAGATTGATTCTAGGCCCAATGGTTCTTGCTGTTTTAGCGATTTGATGAACCCAGTGTTCTTGGGTGCTTCCTCCCATAATTAATAAGCTTCCGGAGTTCAATAAAAACTTAAGTCGATCTTCTTTATTTTGTCTGTGTTTTAAATGAAAAAAACGCTCTTCTCCAAAGCTTACAGAAGCAATAACTGGATTTCGCCCCAATTCCTTTTCATTGTCTGCATGCCAGCCGTTACTGTCTTTGCCATCGCGGTATAAATTCAATAGCACTGTTGTAAATTCCACATCACATACTCTAGCGATCTTGGTCTGAATCTCCTTGAGCAGTGGGGTCATCATCTTGGGTTGCATTGTGATTCCTGAGTAAGAATAGGGTTTGCTGTTGTTAGCATACAATGCTGTTAATCTAGGCTGAGGATAAGTTTTTCCAAATACGGTAATTGGGTCTTGTTGCCAGGACGTTTCATTTAATAATTGTTTGAATAAAGTCTCAGCTTCTATTGTAGAAAAGAAGGATTCATAATAATGAATTTCTGCATCATTGAGTGAGAATTTTTTTCCGTCTTTAGGGAGTAGTCCTGGATCAATCATGCTACAAGAAACAAAAGATTATAAACATAAAAAAACCGCCCGAAGGCGGTAGATTTTTATTTGATTAGATCAACACTTCGTTGAATGAACTGTGTCATTTCCTCTCCTTTGAGAAGGTTTTTTGATAAACGCGCGAGGTCAACTGCTTGTTGAATCAAGCGTTCTCTTTTCTTTTCAGTTTTTGTTGCAAGAATTTGACTTACAAGTTCATGGTTGGTATTGACAATAAGATTATACATATCGGGCATATTCCCCATCATCATTCCGCCTCCACCTGTTTGTTGCATTTCCTTCATTCTTCTCATAAATTCAGGTTGAGTCAAAACAAAAGGGAGTGCTTGACTGTCCATTGCTTCCATTTGAACCGTGTAGCCACCTTCTTTTACTACAGCTTCTATCATCGGCTTAAGCGTTTCTTTTTCTTCATCAGAAAGTTTTGAAACGGCTGTCTCATCTTTTTTGATCAAGTTTTCTATAGTGTCACCGTCTACTCGAACAAAGGATATATTTTCTTTGCTGCCTTCTAGTTTTTGAATCAGGTGACCTATAATAGGAGAGTTTAAAAGAAGCACCTTGTAGCCTTTGTTTTTTGCTTGGGCTATGTAGCTATGCTGTTCTTCTACATCAGAGGCATAAAGAAGTACAAGCTTGTCATCTTTGTCTGTTTGATGTTCTTTTACAGCAACTTCTAATTCTTCATAGGTGAAATATTCTCCGTCTGTTGTGGGAAAAAGTGCGAATTTTTCAGCTTTTTCAAAAAACTTGTCTTCGCTCAACATTCCGTATTCAATCACAACTTTGATATCGTCCCATTTTTCTTCGAAACCTTTTCGGTCTTTCTTGAAAATACTGTTCAGTTTGTCAGCAACTTTTCTTGTAATGTAATTGCTGATTTTTTTAACCGCGCCATCTGCTTGAAGATAACTACGTGAAACATTCAATGGAATGTCAGGAGAATCAATAACTCCTCTCAAAAGTGTTAAAAATTCAGGTACAATCCCCTCTACATTATCAGTAACAAAAACTTGATTTTGATACAATTGAATGCGGTCTTTTTGTACACTTAAATCATTGTTTAATTTTGGGAAATAGAGAATTCCTGTCAAATTAAAGGGGTAGTCTACATTTAGATGAATATTGAACAAAGGTTCTTCAAATTGCATGGGGTACAGTTCCCTGTAAAAGTCCTTATAATTTTGTTCTTCTAAATCTGCTGGTTTTTTCGTCCATGCCGGCTCAGGATTGTTAATGATATTATCAACGGTGATGGTTTCAGGCTTGGCATCTTCTGCAGCACCCTCAGGCAAGGGAAGGGTTTCTTCACGGGTTCCAAATTTAATTGGAATCGGCATGAATTTATTATACTTGGTCAATAATTCGTTAATTCTTGCTTCCTCTAAAAATTCTTTAGAATCTTTATCAATATGCAAGATGATTTCTGTTCCTCTCGTAGTCTTATCAGAGGTGTCTAAGGTATATTCTGGTGATCCATCGCAAGTCCAATGTGTTGCTGGACTGTCTTTGTGGGACTTGGTGATGATTTCAACTTTTTCGGAAACCATAAAAGCAGAATAAAAGCCTAAACCAAAGTGGCCAATGATACCACTGTCTTTGGCAGTGTCTTTATATTGTTCTAGAAACTCTTCAGCTCCAGAAAAGGCAACTTCGTTTATGTATTTTTGAACTTCCTCTTCTGTCATTCCAATTCCTTGGTCAATGATGTGAAGTTTTTTCCCTTTTTTATCAATTTTAATTTCAATTTGGGTTGCTCCTATATCGCCTTTGATTTCACCAAGACTGCTTAGATGATGAAGTTTAGTGGTAGCATCAGTTGCATTGGATATTAATTCTCTTAAAAAAATCTCGTGGTCACTGTAAAGAAACTTCTTGATTAAAGGGAATATATTCTCAACGGCAACATTAATTTTTCCTGTACTCATTTTTACGTTTTTTAATTCCAAGATTACTATTCAAAAAAAATACCATACTTGAAAGTGTGACAAGATGACACAAGGATTTTTTACAAGATATATTGTTTAACGTATTGATAAAAAAAATAAACAGTATATATTTGTAGCAACACAAAATATTATGGCAAAAAAGAATTTAGATTTGAAGAACAAGATATTTGAAGCGTATAGCGATCAAGTTTTAGAACATGAAAAAGAGCCAAAATCAGTTTTTATGTTTTGTAAAAAAAATGAGATTAAAGAATCTGATTTTTATCAACATTTTTCCTCTTTAGAGCACGTTAAAGAGGCTATTTTCGTTCAGTTTTTTGATAATGCATTTTCTTTAATTAGTAAAGAGAAAAATTATGAGGCTCAGTCACCAAAAGAAAAGTTACTTTCCTTTTACTATACTTTTTTCGAGGTATTATTATTGAATAGAAGTTATGTCTTGTTTTCTCTTTCTGCTACAGAAAACAAAATGCAACGTCTTATGACTTTGAAAAGTTTACGCCATTCTTTTAAAGAATTTACATCAACACTTATAGAGCAGGGCAACATGCAGAAGCAGTCACGATTCACAAAGCATCCTGAAGCTCTTTTTTCTGAGGGGGCTTGGGTACAATTGCTTTTCTTGCTTAAATTTTGGATGGAAGATAAATCACCTGGGTTTGAAAAAACGGATATGGCTATCGAAAAATCTGTGCAGACCGTTTTTGAGTTATTTGATAATACACCCTTGGATAGCATTATTGATTTCGGGAAATTTCTTTGGAAAGAGAATTTTAAAATGGCCTAATTGAAAACATTAGATTCAATTCCAACCAATAAGATTGAGCGTGCCTCTAAATTGGTTTCCACTGGAATCAAAGTAGGAGGAAACTACATTCGTTATTATGGTGATAAGATCATCAAGGGAGAAGAAGATGGCAAAAAGAAACTCAATGAAAACAATGCAAAAGACATTTATGACGGGCTAAAAGAGCTGAAGGGGAGTGCCCTTAAAGTTGCCCAGATGTTGAGCATGGAAAAGAATTTATTACCTCAAGCTTATGTAGAGCAATTTGGTTTGGCTCAGTTTTCTGTTCCCCCATTGTCTGCCGCTTTGGTAAAAAAAACAATTCGAAAATATTTAGGAGCTGATCCAGATGTGATCTTTGATACATTTGCTACTCAATCTGAAAACGCGGCCAGTATTGGACAAGTACACCGTGCTACAAAAGAAGGGAAAAAACTTGCTGTGAAAATTCAATATCCTGGAGTAGCAAATAGTATCAGCTCTGATTTGGCTTTAATCAAGCCAATTGCCCTCAAAATGTTTAACCTCAAAGGAAAGGATACGGCTAAGTATTTTAAAGAAGTTGAAGATAAGCTCCTTGAAGAAACAGACTATTTACAAGAATTAGAAAATAGTGAGTATGTTTCAAAGGCCGCTGCAAAGATTCCAAACTTAAAGTTTCCGGGGTATTATCCAGAATGGACCACTACCAAAACCCTAACCATGGATTGGATGGAAGGAATTCATCTGTCTGAATATGTTGCTCAACAAGACGAAGGCAAACAAATTCGCAACCAACTTGGGCAAACGCTTTGGGATTTTTATATGTTTCAAATTCACGGCTTGAAAAAAGTACAAGCAGATCCACATCCAGGGAATTTTATGGTAGATGAAGACAGAAATTTGATCGCAATCGATTTTGGTTGTATGAAATCGATACCAGAAGATTTTTATCACCCCTATTTTGAGCTATCCAATAAAGAGAACATAGAAGACCTTACAAAATTTGATGCTCTTTTGAGGGAATTAGAAATTCTTCTTCCCACAGACTCTAAAGAAGAGGTGGCGTATTTTACCGAATTATTTCAACGGATGATGCGCCTCTTTACGCTTCCTTTTCATGACAGTAGTTTTGATTTTGCAGATGCTGAGTTTTGGAATGCTATCTCAACGCTCTCTAAAGATTTTGCAGGAGATTCCCAATTAAGAAAAATGAATGGAAATCGAGGCTCAAAGCACTTTATTTATATTAATAGAACCTTCTTTGGTTTGTATCACCTCCTTTATGATTTGAAAGCAGAAATTCAAACGGAGAGTTTTAAACAATACCTATAGGCTACTCAGGTATACCAAATTGGTCATGCCAATAAAAATGAGTATTTTTCAAAATCACAAATTTAACAGTACATGTACAACTCAAAAATAATTGGCTTAGGTAAATTTCTTCCAGAGAACATTGTTACCAATAAAGACTTGGAGAAAACAATGGAAACTTCTAATGAATGGATCATAGAACGGACGGGTATTGAAGAAAGAAGGCATATCAAAAAAGGAGATAACGAGGGAACAGCTTCTATGGGAGTTAAAGCAGCAAAAATTGCTATAGAACGCGCCAAGATAAAAGCACAAGAAATCGACCTTATATTGTTTGCCACCTTAAGTCCAGATTATTATTTCCCAGGCTCTGGGGTGTTGGTTCAAGAAGCATTGGATATACCAGATTGTCCAGCTATGGACATTCGGATGCAATGCTCAGGTTTTGTTTATGCTGTTTCTACAGCAGATCAGTTTATCAAAACGGGAATGTATAAAAATGTTTTGGTTATTGGATCGGAATACCATTCAGGGGGGCTTGACATGACAACTAGAGGAAGAGGAGTTTCAGTAATTTTTGGCGATGGAGCGGGTGCTGTTGTGATGACTAGAGAGGAGAATAATGAGATTGGAATACTTTCATCTCATTTACATTCTGAGGGGAAACATGCTGAAGAACTTTCTTTGATTGGTCCCAATACAGGTCGTTGGGTACCCGAAATTATTGCAGAAAATAAACCAGATGACATTTCTTATTACCCCTATATGAATGGTCAGTTTGTATTTAAGAATGCGGTGGTTCGTTTTGCAGAGGTGATCAATGAAGGTTTGGAAAAAACAGGATGGTCACCGGATCAAATCGGAATGTTAATTCCACATCAAGCAAACTTAAGAATTGCACAGTTTGTTCAACGGAAATTTGGACTGAGTGACGATCAGGTGTATAACAATATTCAAAGGTATGGAAATACCACTGCTGCCTCTATTCCCATAGCCCTTACGGAAGCTTGGGAAGAAGGTAAGATTGTGCCAGGTACTAAGGTAGTACTTGCTGCGTTTGGAAGTGGCTTTACTTGGGGAAGCGTTATGATCCAATGGTAGGATATAAAACACTTGTACTAGGAGCGACACCCAATCCAGAGCGATATGCTTACAAGGCGGTTCATCAATTGTTGAGTAAAGAAATTGAAGTGGTTCCTATGGGAATAAAAGAGGGAGTGATTGCTTCTATACCCATTGTACCAGTGAACGAACAACAAGAAAATATTCACACCGTTTCTCTATATGTTGGCGCAGCCAGACAGGAGGACTACTATGATTTCATCATCAATCTTGCACCCAAGAGAGTCATTTTTAATCCTGGAACAGAGAATCCACTTTTTGCTCAAAAATTAAATAATGCAGGAATTTCTTGGGAAAATGCTTGTACGCTAGTTTTACTTTCTACGAATCAATACCAGTCCTAAAAAGGTAAGTAGTCCATTTAGTGGAAGTAATTCATAGCCTAACTGATAGCCACCCAATACAGTTGAGTCAAGATTTCCCAAAATACTTATAAGGATTAAAGCTCCGATGAGAACCCACCAAACTTTTTTATCGTCTATCGTATAGGGGGTGAAAATTCCAAAAGCAAATAGTCCCAATAGAGGTCCATAAGTATAACCTGCAACTGTAAGTAATCCATCAATTACGTTTCTATCGAGTACGTATTTAAAAAGTATAACAACCAATATGAGCATAATACTCATTCCAATATGAGTTTTCTTACGGATACTTTTTTGTTTTTCTAAAGCGTACGTATCTAGCTTTAAAAAATCAATACAGAAAGAAGTTGTCAAAGATGTTAAAGCACTATCTGCACTACTGTATGCAGCGGCAATCAAGCCTAAGATAAATGTAACAGCAACAGCAATCCCAAGGGTTCCATTTAATGCGATTTCAGGAAATAATAAGTCTGTTCTTGGGCTTCCGTCCATTAAGGGTACGCCCATGCCTTGAGTATCGGCATAAATATAAAGTAAACTCCCTAGAAGCATAAACAGAGCAGTTACTATGACAAGCACTATACTAAATACGATCATGTTTTTTTGAGCGTCCTTTAGTGTTCGGCAACTCAGGTTTTTTTGCATCATGTCTTGATCCAAGCCTGTCATGCATATAGTAACAAAAGCTCCTCCAATAAAGGATTTTAAAAAGTGATTCCGACTCAGGATTGAATCAGTAACAAACACCTTATTGTATTTTGAGAATTCAGAGGATGCAATAAAGTCTGAAAAAGACCAATCCAATGCTTGATTAATATAGGCAATTGACAGTACAACAGCTAAAACCATAAGTGTAGTTTGTAGGGTGTCTGTAAAAACAATTGTCTTGATCCCTCCACGTTGGGTATAAACCCAGATCAACACTATAGATAAAATAACAGTGATTTCAAAGGGAACATTCCAAGCGTCAAAAATAAATTGCTGAAGTACAATAGCAACCAAAAACAAGCGAAAGGCAGCTCCTAATACACGTGAAACAAAGAAAAAGAATGCTCCTGCTTGATGACTATTCTTTCCAAAGCGGCGATCTAAATACTCATATATTGAAGTGACATTATTTTTATAATACACTGGCAATAAAACAAAAGCAACTACAAAATATCCTACTAAATAACCCATTACCACTTGAAAATAAGTGAATTGTGTGTCTTTGATCCATCCAGGAACCGAGATAAAAGTAACACCAGACAAAGACGCTCCTACCATTCCAAAGGCAACGAGATACCATGGGGAGTTTCTATTGGCTTTGAAAAAACTTTCATTTGAGTCTTCCTTTCCCGTGAAATAGGCAATCCCCACTAGCACCAAAAAATAACCAATAATTAGACTTAAAATAAAAAGGGGTGATATCATTTTTAGGGTTTAAGTTGTAAAGGTACAAAAGTAGTTTCAACCCAGAATTTTGTAAATTTGCACATGGATTTTTCTTCAAAATTACTTGAAAACGCGGTACAGGAAATTGCTCAGCTACCCGGAATTGGAAAACGTACAGCTTTGCGCTTGGCCTTGCATCTTTTGAAACAACCAGTAGATCATACACAGTCTTTATCAAATGCCTTAACCGCACTTCGTGAAGGGGTTATTTTTTGTGAAAATTGCCATAATTTATCAGACGCCACAACGTGTGAAATATGCGCAAGTCCGAAGCGAAATAAAAGTCTGATTTGTGTGGTAGAAGACATTAGGGATGTTATGGCAATAGAAAATACAGGACAATACAATGGTTTGTATCATGTTTTGGGTGGGATTATTTCTCCAATGGATGGAATTGGACCTCAAGATTTAACGATTCAATCTCTTATAGAGAAAGTCAAAAACAATAAGGTGAATGAGCTAATATTTGCGTTGAGCGCAACTATGGAAGCGGATACAACCAATTTTTATATGTACAAACTATTAGCTCCATATGAAATTAAGACATCAACCATAGCAAGAGGGATTCCAGTAGGGGATGAGTTGGAATACACCGATGAAGTTACCTTAGGACGAAGTATCTTAGCGCGAATTCCGTTTGAGGCATCTATTTCAAAGAGTTAATTGGAGCACTTAAAAACAGAAGGAAGGGGAAATCCTTTTTTCCATGTCAAAAAATGATACTTTTGCAAAACAAATCATAAGATGGGACAATATCTTTTAAAATTACCCAAGATGGGGGAGAGTGTTGCTGAAGCTACTGTAACCAAATGGCTTATGGAAGTAGGTGATACTGTGGTTTTAGATGATGCTATTGTAGAAATCGCAACAGACAAAGTAGATACAGATGTCACTGCCGAAGTTGAAGGTGTTTTAATTGAAAAGCGAATTCAAGAAAATGAGGTTGTCGCTGTTGGTGAAGTAATGGCAGTTATTGAAATAGAGGGAGAATCTCCCGTTCAAGAACCTGAAAAAAGAAATAAAAACATAACTGAATCTGATACTGTTGATTCGCCGGTAATTGAGGAAGCGATTCCCGCCCCTGAAATTGCAGCAAAGGCAATCATTGAAGAAATTGAAACGGTACAGAGTACAACTAAAATTAGCGCTAAAGAGAGTGCTAAATTTTATTCTCCTTTAGTTCGTAATATTGCTCAAGAAGAAGGGGTTACCTTGGAAGAATTAGATTCAATTCAGGGAACAGGTATGGAGCAGCGTGTCACTAAGAATGACATCCTAGCTTACATAAAAACCAGAAAACAAACCGCCCCAGTTTCTGCTAAAAAGCCCCTTGTTGAAAATAAAATAACGCAAGATGATATCGCTCCAAAAGTTCAATACGGTGGAGGCGATCAGATCCTTGAAATGAGTCGAATGGAAAAGTTGATTTCCACTCATATGAAATCAAGTATAGAAACAGCTGCTCACGTTCAATCATTTATAGAAGTAGACGTAACCAATTTATGGAATTGGAGAGAAGAGGCTAAGAATGCTTTTCAAAAGCGCGAAAATGAGAAGCTTACTTTTACACCTCTGTTCATGACTGCTATCATAAAGGCTTTGAAAGATTATCCCCAAATGAATAGTAGTGTTCAGGGAGATAAAATCATTATTAAACAAGCCATTAATCTAGGAATGGCAACGGCGTTACCTGATGGAAATTTAATTGTTCCCGTTATTAAAAATGCAGATCATTTTAATTTAATTGGTTTAGCAAAAGCAGTAAACAATTTGGCTACTAGAGCCAGAAACAATGCATTAAAACCTGATGAGGTTCAAGAAGGGACCTACACCTTTACCAACATAGGCAATTTTGGTTCCCTCATGGGAACCCCCATTATTAATCAACCTCAAGTAGGAATTTTGGCAATAGGCGCCATACGTAAAATGCCTGCTGTGATTGAAACACCTGAAGGAGATTTTATCGGAATACGCAACAAAGTCATTCTTTCCCATAGTTATGACCATAGAATAATTAATGGAGCTACGGGCGGAATGTTTGTAAAACGTGTTGCCGAATATCTTGAAAACTGGGAAGAAACACTTCCTTACTAATCTCAAATTGAAAGCATGAAATTACAACTTACCAAACCCTTATGTTTTTTTGATCTTGAAACTACCGGAACTGATATTTCTAAAGATCGAATTGTTGAAATTGCAGTTTTAAAATTGCATCCCGATGGGACACAAGAAAAGAAGGAATGGCGCGTAAATCCTGAACAGCCTATTCCGTCACAAGCTTCAGCAGTACACGGAATTACCGATGAAATGGTGGCTAATGAACCCACTTTTAAAGAGCGTTCGGGTGAAATTTACAGTTTTATGAAAGGCTGTGATTTGGCAGGGTATAATTCAGATCGTTTTGATATTCCTCTATTAGTGGAGGAGTTACTCCGTGCAGAAGTGGATTTTGATTTTAAGAATAACAAAACAGTCGATGTTCAAACCATTTTTCATAAAATGGAGCAACGAACCCTTACCGCGGCTCTGCGCTTCTATTGTAATGAAGAGCTTACCGATGCACATTCCGCTCATGCTGATACCAAAGCGACTCACGATGTACTGATTGCACAATTGGATCGCTATGAGGAGTTAGAGCCCAATGTTGCTTTTCTAAATGAGTTCAGTTCTAGAAGAAAAACAGCTGATTTTGCTGGCTTTGTTGTTTACAATAAAGAAGGAGACGCTTGTTTTGGTTTTGGAAAACATAAAGGCAAAAAAGTTACCGATATATTGGCCAATGAGCCGGGTTATTTTGGATGGGTCATGAATGCAGATTTCCCAAGATATACCAAAAAAATATTAACCGAAATTCGGTTAAGTCAGATGAATACAAATTCATAGAGAAAGTGAAAATTGTTTGCATAGGAAGAAATTACACAGCTCATATAAACGAGTTACAAAATGAAAAGCCGAAGCATCCGGTCCTTTTTTTAAAACCTGACACTACTATTCTTCAGAAAAACCAACCTTTTTTTATTCCACATTTCACGGATGATATTCATTATGAGGTTGAAGTTCTAGTCAAGATTGAAAAATTAGGAAAACACATTGAGCCTCAGTTTGCTCATAAATATTATAGCCAAATCGGTTTAGGAATCGATTTTACGGCCCGTACTGTTCAAAAAGAATTGAAGGAAAATGGATTGCCTTGGGAAAAAGCTAAGGCCTTTGATGGTTCCACGCTGATTGGTGAATGGTACGATAAAAGTAGGTTTGATTCTCTAGAAAAGCTTTCTTTTTCACTAGAGAAAAACGGAGAAGAAGTTCAGTTGGGAAATACTGAGAATATGTTGTGGAAAATTGACGAATTAATTTCGTATTGTTCTCAATATTTTACACTCAAAATTGGAGATGTGCTATTTACAGGAACACCCTCTGGTGTAGGCCCTGTTGCATTAGAAGATCAGCTAGTAGGATATCTAGAAGGGCAACAGGCGTTTTCAGTAAAAATCAAATAAGATGAAAGCAGAGTTAGTCACCATTGGTGATGAGATTTTAATAGGTCAAATCGTTAATACCAACGCAGTTTTTTTAGCAAAGGCATTAAATAAGATTGGGATTGAAATTGCTCAAATCACTAGTATTTCTGATGATAAAAAAGCCATAGTCAAAACCTTGGATGATACTGAAGCACGAGCACAAATTGTCATACTCACGGGAGGTTTAGGTCCAACTAAGGACGATTTAACCAAACATACTTTATGTGAATACTTCAATGATAAATTGGTTGAGAATAAGGAAATCTTAGATCATATAGAAGAAATTTTCAAAAAATACATCAGCACTCCGATCAATAACGAAAACCGAAAGCAAGCTTTGCTTCCCTCTAAAGCACGCATCTTTAAAAACACTCATGGTACAGCTTCGGGAATGTGGTTTGAAAAGGGAAACCAAGTAATTATTTCACTTCCCGGAGTTCCTTTTGAGATGAAATCTTTGATGACTAACAAAGTGATTCCAGCGTTACAGGCCCATTATACACGTCCATTTATTTTGCATAAGACGGTTTTGACATACGGATTAGGAGAAAGCGTTATAGCCGAACGATTACTTGATTGGGAAAATGCACTTCCGGAGGACATCAAATTGGCTTATTTGCCAAATTTGGGAAGAGTTCGCCTTCGTTTATCTACAAAAGGTAAAGATGAAGTTCTACTGGAAAAGAGAGTTGAGGAGCAAATAGAAACCCTTCTTCCATTAATTAAAGATATTTTTGTAGGCTTTGAAGAGGAAACTTCTATGGAAATGAAACTTCAAGAACGTTTTATTGTTCAAAAGAAAACTATAGCAATCGCAGAGAGTTGCACAGGGGGTTTAATTGCCTCTCGCCTGACAAAAAATAGTGGGTCTTCCCAGTATTTTAAAGGGGCAGCGGTCACGTATCATACCCAAAGTAAAATTGATGTTTTGGGAGTTTCTGAGGCGGTTATAGAGGAGCACACTGTGGTAAGCGAGGAAGTGGCGGCTTCAATGGCAACACAGGTCAGAAAAAAATTTAAAACAACTATGGGTGTTGCTACTACAGGAAATGCAGGACCTACAAAAGGCGATTCTGACGCAGAAGTTGGAACGGTATTTATCGCTATAGCCACTGAAAAAGAAGTGATTACCCAAAAATTCTTATTTGGAATTCATCGAGAACGCGTCGTAGAAAAAGCCGTAAATAAGGCTTTGGAAATGATTTATAAACACCTAGAATAAAAACCTTCTGTATTTTTAAGAAAAACAATTTTGTTACTCTATAAAAAACAGTAAATTTGCAGCCACGTTAAAAAAAAGACGGTTATGTCAAAAATTTGTGAAATAAGCGGAAAACGCGTAATGTTTGGAAATAATGTTTCCAAAGCTTTAAACAGAACGAAGCGTCGTTTTGATGCAAACATCATCAATAAGCGTTTTTATATTCCTGAAGAAGATAAGTGGGTAACCCTTACTGTATCTACAGCGACCTTAAAAACAATTAATAAAAAAGGAATTTCTGCGGTCTTGAAAGAAGCCCGAGCGAAAGGACACTATAAAGGTTAATCGAATGGCAAAGAAAGGAAATAGAGTACAAGTTATACTTGAATGTACAGAGCACAAAGAATCTGGACAGCCAGGAACTTCTCGTTATATCACCACAAAAAACAAGAAGAATTCACCTGAACGTCTAGAAATTAAAAAATTTAACCCGATTTTGAAAAAAATGACGGTTCACAAAGAAATCAAATAAGTCATGGCAAAGAAATCCGTAGCATCATTACAGACAGGTTCAAAAAGATTAACCAAAGCCATTAAAATGGTGAAAAAAGGAGATAGTAACTCATATAGTTTCGTTGAGACTATCATTGCTCCTGATGAAGCCGCAAAATGGTTAGATAAACAATAATCCTTTTGATGAAACCCAAAATAAAAGCTACTTTTAAGGTAGCTTTTTTTATACACTAAAGTTTATGGGAAAACTTAGCAATTTTTTTTCAAATAACGACAAAAAGAAACTTGAGGATGGCTTGGCCAATACCAAGAAATCCTTCTTGTCCCGACTTGGGACTGCAGTAGTAGGAAAAACAAAAATTGATGAAGATGTTTTAGATGAGTTAGAAGCTATTTTAATTCAATCGGACGTGGGGGTTGCTACCACACTAAAAATAATTGATGCCCTTGAGGCAAGAATTGCGAAGGATAAGTATCTGAAAACAGAAGACCTTATCCGTATGATGCAAGAAGAAATCTTAGAATTACTTGTTAAAGCAGATGACGAAACTTTAGATCGCTTTGATGCTAGCTTTCAATCTCAGCCCCATGTGGTGATGGTCGTTGGAGTAAATGGAGTGGGAAAGACAACTTCTGTAGGAAAGTTGGCTCATCAATACAAAACTCATGGTAAAAAAGTAATGCTAGGAGCTGCCGACACTTTTCGTGCGGGAGCTATCGATCAATTACAAGTTTGGGCAGATCGTGTTGAGGTCCCTCTTGTCCGTCAAGAAATGGGTAGCGATCCTGCTTCCGTTGCTTTTGACACGCTTGAATCGGCCAAAGCACAAGGAGCCGATATTGTATTTATAGATACTGCGGGACGTCTTCACAATAAGGTAAACTTGATGAATGAGTTGACTAAAGTAAAACGTGTAATGTCTAAGGTGATTCCTGATGCCCCTCACGAAGTACTTTTAGTCTTAGACGGTTCTACTGGTCAGAACGCCTTTGAACAAGCCAAACAATTTACTGCCGCTACTGAGGTTAGTAGTTTAGCCATAACAAAATTAGATGGAACTGCTAAAGGAGGTGTCTTATTGGGTATCTCAGATCAATTTCAAATCCCGGTTAAATACATTGGTGTAGGTGAAGGGATCGAAGACATTCAAGTGTTTGATAGAGAGGAATTTATAAAAACACTTTTTAGTTAATTTACGAAAACGTTGTTTATGAAAATCCTAAGAGGTTTAGCTGTTTTTTTTTTAATTCTGGGAGGGGTTTATCTTATTGGTCCCAGAGTCGATAAACCTGAGTTTAAAGAATTACAAACCGAAGTTCCTACAGACCTTTTAAACTTAAATAATTGGGTAAATGAAAGAGAACTTTTACAGGGAAATGTTCGCCCTGGGAACGCATCTCAAATTATTTTTAATGATTCTATACCTACCAAAACGAAATATAGTGTAGTCTATCTTCACGGATTTACAGCCTCTGGTATGGAAGGAGACCCTGTTCATCGTAATATTGCGAAAGCCCTGGGGGCGAATTTGTACATTCCACGCCTTTTTGGTCATGGCCTTGAGGAAGAAGAACCCATGCTAACTTTTAACAATGAAGATTTTTGGCAATCGGGTCTTGAAGCATTGGAGGTGGCGAAACAATTGGGAGAAAAAGTCATCGTTTTGGGAACTTCTCATGGGGGAGCTCTCTCCTTAAGTTTGGGAACAGATCCTGCAATAGCAACCATTGTATTATTTGGACCTAATATTGAAGTATATGATCCTAAAGCGAAACTTTTATCCAAGCCTTGGGGACTCCAAATTGCCCGTTTAGTTAAAGGAGGAAAATACCATCAAATGTGGAAGTCAAGTGAGGAAAAACTTCTTTACTGGACTTATAAAACACGTCTTGAGGCCATGACTCAAATGCAAAAATTTCTGGATGTCAAAATGCGTTTAGCTACTTTTAAAAAAGTAAAAGTTCCTGTTTTTTTAGCCTATTATTACAAAAATGACAGTCTACAGGATCAAGTGGTTTCTGTCCCGGCCATGCTAAAAATGTTTGATCAATTAGGCACACCTGATACCCTTAAAAGAAAACAAGCCTTTCCAAATGCAGGTGATCATGTGTTAACTTCGTATTTAACAACTAATAATTATGAGGAAGTGACTGAAGCAACTTTAGATTTTTTATCCACAGTAGTAGTTAAAGACTAGATGAAAAAATATGTTTTTTTTTTAGCGAGTTTATTTTTCCTTTTGTCCAGTTGCAGTACTGCAACATCACATCTCGATAAATGGGAGCCCTATGATGAGTCTGAGGAACTTGCTGCCAATGCTACACATGCTGTTTCAAGAATGCAATACAAGCGCATTCAGTCAAAACATTCGGATCGAAATGCTTTATTTCTTCCTTTTGAAAAAGAATTAACACAATTTACCCAAACAGAGTATGAGGCGTTAAAAAACTTAATTTTAGAGCAAGACATACTTAGTATTCAAGGTTCAATTGGAAATGGATCTTTGACCTATGAAAGCCTTACTTTGTTTTATCTCTATCGTATTTATCATTTTGAGTTGCAGAGAGAGACCTATTTGAATGCTATAATTGCATTGAATCCCAATGTCTTGAAAGAGGCTAGAGAGAAAGATCGCAAACGCAAAGCGGATATTGCTCATCCTATTTATGGAATGCCAATTTTATTGAAGGATAACATCAACGCATTGCCAATGGCTACAACTGCTGGTGCTGCAGCATTTCGCGAGAACACACCTCAACGGGATGCTTTTTTAGTTAAACAATTAAAAGCCAAAGGAGCTCTTATTTTGGGGAAAGTAAATCTAAGCGAATGGGCCTATTATTTTTGCCAGGGCTGTCCTTTAGGATACAGTGCTATGGGAGGTCAAACCTTAAATCCTTATGGGCGTAAGCAATTTGAAACAGGAGGATCCAGTTCGGGGAGTGGGGTAGCAGTAGCTGCTAATTATGCCGTTGCCGCCATAGGTTCAGAAACTTCAGGTTCCATACTTTCTCCCTCTGGGAAAAACAGTGTGGTAGGATTAAAACCAACAATTGGTGCGGTAAGCAGAAGTGGGGTGGTCCCAATTTCTAGTACGCTGGATACCGCAGGGCCGATGACTAAAAATGTCCTTGATAATGCCATTTTAATGAGTGCTATTACTGGGGAAGACAACAATGATTCTTATAGTTATGCGAGTCAAGATATTCGTTTTCAAGGTCTGGATACAATCCACTTAAAAGGAAAGCGACTGGGGTTAATTCGCAATTTTAGCTCGGATAGTTTAATGCAAATTGCGGTTAAAAAGATGGAAGCTGCGGGAGCGATAATTATTCCTTTTGACCCTCCTAAAGCTAAAATGAATCAATTTAGAACCATTTTAGACGTGGATATGAAGAAGGATTTTCCTCTTTATATTCAGCAGCATGGGAGTAAAACTTTAGATTTTGATTCGGTAAAAGATATCGTTGCTTTCAATCAAAAGGACAATTTGTTGCATGCTCCTTATGGACAAGGCATTTTTGAGCGAATTGCTCAAGACACGACTTCCGCAACACATTTTGAATCTACTAAGCTGAAAATCATGCAGGAGGCAAGAACTTATTTTGAAATACCCATGCGTCAATATGAATTAGATGCGGTTTTATCCATAGACAATCGATCAGCGAGTTATGCTGCTGCCGCTCATTATCCGGCATTGGGAGTGCCTATGGGATATAGAGCAGACGGTCAACCCCAAAATATTACATTTATTGCCCCTTCAAAACAAGAACAAAAATTATTGGAAATTGGAGCTGCGTTTGAACGTTTAACCAAAGCCAGAAAACCACCGAAAGGATACCACTAAATTATGCGCACAAAATCCACTCAAAAAAATAAGATTAACGTTATCACCCTTGGATGTTCCAAAAACATCTATGACTCTGAAGTGTTGATGGGTCAATTACGCGCCAATGATCAAGAGGTAGTTCATCAAGAAGAAGGGAATATTGTGGTGATTAACACCTGCGGATTTATCGATAATGCAAAAGAAGAATCCGTCAATACCATCTTAGAGCAAATAGAAAATAAGGAAGCTGGAAAAGTAGATAAAGTCTATGTAACGGGTTGTTTGAGTGAGCGATATAAGCCTGATTTGCAAAAGGAAATCCCTCAAGTGGATGAATATTTTGGGACTACAGATCTGCCTCAGTTGCTTAAAGTATTAGGCGCCGATTATAAACATGAATTAGTTGGTGAGCGAATTTTGACAACGCCCAAACATTTTGCTTATTTAAAAGTATCCGAAGGATGTGATCGACCTTGCTCTTTTTGTGCAATTCCTTTAATGAGAGGAAAACATCGTTCTACTCCTATAGAAGAAGTGGTTGTTCAGGCAAAAAATTTAGCTCGTGATGGGGTAAAAGAATTGATGTTGATAGCACAAGATCTAACCTATTACGGTTTGGACCTATACAAGGAACGCAAATTAGCCGATTTACTTTTGGCACTTGTTGAAGTGGAGGGAATTGAATGGATTCGTTTGCATTATGCCTTCCCAACTGGTTTTCCAGAAGATGTACTTAAAGTCATGAGGGAGCAACCCAAGGTTTGTAATTATTTGGACATTCCTTTACAACATATTGCTGATCCAATTTTAAAATCCATGCGCAGGGGAACCACAAAGGAAAAAACGACCACGCTCTTAAAAAAGTTTAGAGAAGAAGTGCCTGGAATTATTTTACGAACGTCATTAATTGTTGGCTATCCAGGAGAAACCCAAGAGGATTTTGAAGTACTTAAAGACTGGGTGAAGGAAATGCGTTTTGAACGTTTAGGTTGTTTTACCTATAGCCATGAAGAGAACACTCATGCCCATCAATTGGAAGACAATATACCCGAAGAAGTAAAACAAGAACGTTCCAACGCGATTATGGAAATCCAATCTCAAATTTCTTGGGAGCACAATCAATCTTGTGTTGGAAAAACCTACCGTTGTCTTATCGACAGAAAAGAGGGTGTGCATTATGTGGGACGAACTTTTATGGACTCTCCGGATGTAGATAATGAAGTGCTTGTGGATGCCACTACTCATTATTTAAAGCAAGGAGACTTTGTTGACCTTTTGATCACTGAAGCAACCGATTACGATTTAGTGGGAACTCCCGTATCCTAATGTAAAACCGTTTTTAATGTTTTAAAGTATTCTCTTTATCTTTAAAAAAAGATCATAAAGATGAATTGTATTAAAAAGTGGGGATTATTCCTTAGTCTATTCCTTTTTTTATTGAGTTGTGAGCCGAATATTACTTACGATTTAGTAATTCTCAATGGAGATGTTTTTGAGGGCAGTCAAAAGGCTCCTATACTTTCAAAGGACATCGGAATCATTGGGGATAAGATTGTAACTCTGGGGAAAATCAGAAATCCAAAAGCGAAGCGCATTATTGATGCTAAAGGATTGGTTGTATCTCCTGGATTTATTGATTTACACGCCCATTTAGAACCTATTTTCAAACTTTCGGATTGCGAGAGTCATATTCGTCAAGGCGTAACAACTAGCTTAGGAGGACCAGATGGCAGAGGACCTTTTCCTTTTGGACATTATCTTGATAGTTTATCCCAATTAGGGGTAGGGATGAATGTTGGTTTTTTGGCCGGACATAATAGCATTCGTTCTGAAGTAATGAATTTGGACAATCGAGCGCCGACTGCTGAAGAACTGGAAACAATGAAAGAGCATGTAGCAAAAGCAATGGAAGAAGGTGCTTTTGGACTTTCAACCGGATTGAAATATTTACCTGGAAATTTTTCTAAAGTGGATGAAGTAATCACTTTGTCTAAAGAAGCTTCAAAACGCGGTGGAATTTATACTTCTCATCTTCGAGACGAAGGATTGACACTCTTTGCCTCAGTTGCCGAGGCGATAGAAATTGCAGAAAAGGCAGCCATTCCTGTGGTGCTTACCCATCACAAAGTCATCGGAAAACCCATGTGGGGCAAAAGCAATCAAACCTTAGCTATGGTTGACGAGGCTCGTAATAGAGGGTTAAATATAGTGATGGATCAGTATCCTTACAATGCGAGTTATACCGGAATTTCTGTTTTGATTCCAAGTTGGGCAAGAGCTGGAGGTAATAAAGCCTTTATTGAAAGACTTCGTAATAAAAAACTTCGCGACAGTATTAAAAAAGGAATTATTTATAACATTCTCAATGATAGGGGTGGAGACGATTTGGACAGAGTTCAATTTGCTAAGGTAAATTGGATGCCCGAATTGGAGGGGAAAACCTTAAAATATTGGTGTGAGCTCAAAGGACTTAAACCCACTCTCAATAATGGCGCCGAACTCGTAATTGAAGCACAATCAAATGGTGGGGCAAGCTGTGTTTTTCATGCAATGGATGAAAAAGATGTAGTGAACATCATGAAGCATCCCCAAACCATGATCGCTTCTGATGGACGTCTAGTTAAACTAGGCGATGGTCATCCCCACCCTAGGTGGTACGGAACTTTTCCAAGAGTGTTAGGTAAATATGTTAGAGAAGAAGGCGTATTGACTTTGGAAGAGGCCCTGTTTAAAATGACTGTTTTTCCTGCACAAATGATGGGACTAAAAGATCGAGGAAAAATAGCTGAAGGGATGAAAGCCGATATTACTATTTTTAATCCTCAAACAGTCATTGATCTTGCGACTTTTGAAAAACCCCATCAATATTCTAAGGGAATTCAATATGTACTGATCAATGGGAAATTGGCAGTGGATGCTACCACCTTTTTTCCTATTAAATCTGGGGTTGTGTTGAGAAAGGAGTGAGTTAGTATAAAAAACTGTTCCAGCACTTTTTTACTCCACTAATTACTGATCAATTCCAATTCAGGAAGTTTGCTGATGTCGTATTGATATAGCTTTCCGTCACCTACAACAATTGCACTAGGATAGTCTATGAGTACATCATAGGCAAAAGGAATGGAGTAGGTGTTTACCACTTCGGGTTTTTCCCTATTGGAAACATCTACCACTTTGATGCCTGCAGTTCCATCACAAACAATAAGATGATTTTCGTGTATAGCGAGTCCGTGGGGATTGAATAACAGTTGGCTTGAGATCACCTCTAGATTTTTTGGGTCTTCCAGAGTAATTATTTGTAATTCATTTCGAGTAGTAAAGCAATTGGTTCCTCCCCTTAGGGTGACATAGGCATAATCTTCATCTGCAACCACAGGATCACAACTTCTAAAGTGATCTACACTGCTTATAAATTCTGGATTTGTTGGGCTAGTTACATCATAAAGCAACATGCCTGTGGTAGTTCCGATAAATAGAAAATCATTTAATTGAAACAGCGTTTCTGCATTATTGTTTAGGGGTGTTTTTCCAAAACGAAGGGGTTGGTAGTTGTCATCAATTTCAAATAAAATAAGTTCCCATTGATTAAGTACATATAAGTATCCGTCTATGGGTAAAAAACGAGCAAGAGATCCAGCTTGACTTATCACAGAAGCGTCACTTTGTACTTCCTCTAATGCCAAAGCAGTACTATCAAAGTTTTGAGTAAAACCGTCTAAAAAGAAATAGTGATTTTTGGGAATGTTTTCCCATCTTATTTCAAGTTCCCAACCTACTACAATTCCTTGGGTGTCATCAATATTTTCAAAACGAACATACTCATAATCTTCTGCTCTTTCATTGTGATCAAAAGCCCAATAGCGGTCATAGTTGAAAATTTGAGGAACGCTATAGGACTCGATAAATTGAATATTTTCTATATCTCTAACGTCTAAAACAACCAAGGCAGAAAATTGATCAGCATAAAGAAAACCGTCTATAATACTGATATCTATATTTCCTTTGAGACTAAGATAAGCTTCGTTGATGGGGTTGGATGGATCAGAGCTGTCCACAATGTGAATGCCTTCTTGCGGTTTATTGATAAAAATATAGTTTTCATAATACACAATTTTTCCTGTTTCCTCTAGTGGTTTTGATTCAAGCTGTTCGGCTTTTAAAACCCCCTGATTGGGCGCAGCATATTGTGGAATATAATAGGCTACTTGAGTCGCTTTTCGGCCTGTACTTTCTTCCGTTTCAGGATCGACAAAACTATTTTTTGTACATGAAACAAGAAGCAGTAAAATAAATGAGAATAAAAGACGAGGCATTTTTTTTGATTTTGGGTGCAAACCACAACCTTCAAATAGTATGCCACATAGCTAAATCTCCTTTCTCATTGCTTTTAATATATTTTTTGTAATTTTAAAATAACATTAACCCAAATCGAATCTTTACCCCATGAAAGCCCCACCATCTTTCTATCCACAACTCTTTTATTTTTTATTTCAAAAATCACCCAAAACGAGGTTCTCTTTTCATACTGCTCTTGCAAAAATCAAAAGTTTTTTTGAATGGCTTATTGATAAGCAAAGACTTGATAATAAAATAGTTGGATCGATAAAAATTCAAAATAAATAAACGAAATAAACGCAATAGTGCGGATATATGCAAGTTAAAAGAACTGAAAATATGTTGGGAATAAGCCGAAAAGCCAACTAAAATCTGAAGTAGGCATAATTAATAAATTAATTTTTCATGAAAAAAGTAATGTTTATTGTTTGTGTAACATTGTTACTTTCAAGTTGCGCTGTGGTAAAAAGTCCATTAACAGGCGTTTTGTATACAGACATTAAGGCTCCAGTAGCAGCGACAAGCAACTCTAATTCGACAAAAGTTGGATCTGCATCGGCAACATCAATTTTAGGAGTTGTAGCAACTGGAGACGCAAGTATCGATGCAGCTGCAAAATCAGCAGGTATTACAAAAATCCATCATGTTGATGAACACTCTACAAATATTCTAGGATTTTTTGCTAAATACAAAGTTTACGTTTATGGTGAATAAACTATTTAAAAGGACGTGTTTTTTACGTCCTTTTTTTTCATTCATTCTTATTGTTACTATCAGTTACACAACAAGCGCTCAGAAAATATCAAAATACTTTACATCCTCAATGCAAGATGATGGAGCTTTGTATTTTATTGAACCTAAACAAGAATTTAAGAATAATGATGAACACTGTAAATTATTCTATGATTTAACATATTTAACAACAAATGATTCAATCACTTTAAACTTCACCTATTCTGACAAGGAAATAAGGAAAATTGAAAGTCTTAGCTTCATTCAAGGTAATGTAAATATATCAACACATACTAAAAAACTATTTGTTGAATCTGAAAACGACATATGGATACACCGATATTCGGCAAAGTTTTTATTTAATGATTTAGATTTTTTATTCCAACAAAGGAAAAAAGCATCAATTCTGATACATCACTGTGGTAAAAGTGTAAAACTTGAGATAGAAAAAAGAAAATGGAATAAACAGTCAGAATTATTAACAAAAATACTACTGATGATAAAAGCTAATATTGAAGACCGATAACAAAACGTATAGTGTATACCTTTCGAGATACGCACCATACACAAATAATTGTCCATAACTTTCCTGGTCTTAAGACTTTAAAATTGGATTTAGTAAGGTGTATAGAAGATTGCAGGGAATGGTTTGAAAGTAAGACCTTACTCGAAAATGAGCTATGTAAAAGAAGGTTAGAAGGAGCAATGTTTTCAGAACATGGCGGAGTATCGTCTTACAGATTTTGAAGGCAAACAACAAAGAATGTATTATGGATACATAGACCGAATAAGAACGATTGTAATTCCACTTAAATAAGATTTTGTAGCACCGTTTGACAACGGCTTAGCGGCTGTTAAACTCAACGGAAAGTGAGGTTGGGTAAACCAAAAAGAGGAGGTGGTTATCCCTTTTAAATATGACCGTGTTTATAGCTATTATATTGACAAGGATAATACCAAAATAAAAGTGAAGATTAGTGATGTATGTTTTTACATAAACAGAAAAGGTGAAGAAATCAGAAAAATATAATATGATCGTGGATTTTCCGTTAATAAAAAAATAAAGAAATTTCATGAATTACCAATTTGGTAATTTTCACTTATATTTGTGTCAAATAATAAATTTTGAGAATTATTGCCAAACGCACTTTGAGAGAATTTTGGGAAACACATACTGATAGCGAACAACAGCTATTGGCGTGGTACAGAGAAACTTTAAAAGCTGAATGGAATAGCCCAAATGAAATTAAACAAGCGTATACATCGGCAAGTATTCTCAAAAATAGTAGAGTGGTATTTAACATTTGTGGCAATAAATACCGACTAGTAGTTGATATAAACTACAATAGGAAATGGTTATTTATCCGATTTGTAGGAACACATAAAGAATACGATAAAATTGATGTAAATACAGTTTAAAATGAATATAAAAGCGATTAAAACAGAAACAGATTACAATAATGCTTTAGCAAGAATGGAACATATTTTTCATGCTTCTGAAAATACACCCCAAGGAGACGAAGCAGAAGTGTTAAGTATTTTGATAGAAAAATATGAGGATGAACATTTCCAATTGGGTATGCCTGACCCTATTGAAGCGATTAAATTCCGAATGGAACAAATGAACATGAAACAGAAAGAGCTTGCTCAAGTGGTAGGCTTTACAAGTCGAGTAAGTGAAATTTTGAACAAAAAAAGAAAACTGACACTCGGTATGGTGAGAAAATTAAGTAATACCCTAAAAATACCTACAGAAGTATTAGTACAAGAATATTAACTGGTGGTAACAAAAGAGATAAGCCATACCCTGTGGAATACGGTTTATATCTAAACTGTTGGTGACATTTCTTCACCAAAATCATAAGCTGTCACATTTTTTTTGTAATGGAATAATTTTGGTAAATCATTGCACAACTATGGCAGTGTCAAGACCCTTAAAAAAACAACGCATTTGCAAATACGATCTTTCCAGAATACCAAAACCCTCTGAAGAGAACGTTGTCTACGAGGTAAACAATCTGTCCACGTCCTTTGGATTCTGAACCAAAGAGCAGAGAGTTCTTTTGATTGTCTAATGCTTTATAGCCTATAAAGCCTGAAGCAGGCGAAGCATTGGAGGGAAGGTAAGCGGCATTGTCTCCGTTTTCTAGTAAGGAAAAGGCATCTTCATTTAATTTTAGCGTATAGTATCGGTCAATCCCAAAGCTCAATGAATTGGTTTTGTCTAAAGTAACAGGGAAGATACTTCCTGTAGTAATTTCACTAATTTCAGTACGTTCTAACTCTCCATAAGGAACCAAAGTGGTGTCTGTATCTGGATCCTCTTTCTTTTTGAGTTTGAAGGCTTCTGTATTTGCAAAATGATTGAGTGCTCCTGCAAGAGCAATAATTCTTCCGCCTTTGCGAACCCATTCCATAATTTCATCACTATTGGACCATTTGCCATAATAGCCATTGGGGACAATCAATTGATCAATTTTACCTAATGCACTTTCTAATCTACTCTCGTCTATTTGCATGAGAGGATATTCTAATTGTTGTTCAAAATAATGCCAGATTTCTCCATAACTATAGGTCGAGGCATTGTCTGTTCTTAAAACAGCAATTTTAGGCGGTTTGATTAAGTGGATTTCATCTGCTCCTAAGTCAGGTCCCGCACTAGAATATCCTGTTGTGATGCGGTGGGCTACTTTATCATACTGAGTGGCTAGTTGTTCAAGTTTTTGGAGATAGCTCTCATTTTTTAAATTATCTCCTTTTAAGATAAAAATACTTCCGCGTTCCCATGATTTTCCACTATTTACAATCGGGACACTGTTGTATCGAATCCCTAAATTTTCTTTGAGTAAGGCAGCTAAAAATTTTGCATCACTAAAGCTTTTGTAAGGGAAAGCATAACCGTAGGCGTTCGCTTCAAAACTACTTTTCTCTTTGGATTCTGATTCTATGGGTACTGTAGAGATGTTTTCTTTGGAAGCCACTGCCTTAAGACCATAGGCATAGGGAAGTGACCATGCGGTAATATCATAAGTCAAAGAATCGCTTAGTTTGGTTTGAGGTTCCAAAAGCACTTGAGCCATTTTCCCTTTAACTTGTTGTGTAGGAACTACTAGGGCGTTTTCAGAGAAAGAGGTAGTTGTTGTTTTCTGTCTTTGGTAATCGTAGCCTTTTACCGAACTCTTTTTCTCCAAAGAATAACTTTGAATTTCATGCTGCTCTAAAAATTCAGCAAGGGCTTTGAGTATGCTTGGGTGTCCATCCAAAACAAAGTTCTTGTATTTCAAATTGGAGTCACTGTAATATTCTTGATAGTTTTTATTGAGCAAGCTTCTGTTTTTGGTTGCCATTTCTACGGTAGAAATTCCAGTGGTATAATGGTGTTCTATGCGGTCTGTAAGGGTGAGTTCTATGTTTTCGCTATTGTGAACTCCCAAACCTGCACCACCACCACCAGCCTGCTCATATGTCATTCCAATGGAGCCTAAATACATGGGATAGCTGTCTCCATAGCTTGGATAAAGAATATCGAAACGTTGTTTGGTGAAATAAAACCATCCTTCTTTGTCAAAATATGTTGCATGATTTTTACCCAAAGCATCCTGAAAATCTTTTTGAAAGTCAGTAACGATTTCATGTAGGGGTTCTGCTGCCGGGGCAAAATAATAAGGACTATTGATGCCTTGTTCATGAAAATCAACATGAATATGAGGCAGCCATTGATTGTATTGTTTTAGTCTTTGTTGGGATTCAACTTGCGTAATCCATGCCCAGTCTCTGTTGAGGTCAAACATATAGTGATTGCTTCTCCCGTTATGCCAATTTTCTCTGTGTTCCCGCGTGAACCCATTTGGATCGTAGGGAGCACTTTTGGTTTGATTATAAAAATTTACATAACGATCTCTTCCATCGGGATTGATACAAGGATCCAAAATAACAATAGTATCTTCTAACCAATCTTTATATAGTGTAAGCAGGGCATGGGCAGTTTTCATGGAGGCTTCTGTACTGGAGGATTCATTTCCGTGTACATTATAGCTTAGCCAAACAATTGCTTTTTCATCATTTTTAGCTCCAGTTACTACTCCGCTATTTTGTAGATGTTTTTTCCGAATGGATTCAAGGTTTTCAAGATTTTCGGGGCTAGAAATAAACGCCAGTTGGAGCAAACGTCCTTCATTTGTTTTACCATAGGGTTGAAGTTTTAAACTTGCTGAATTTTCTTCAAGGTGTTTGTAATACTCTACCACTTGATGGTGTCGGGTAAAGTTTGTTCCTAAGGTATAGCCTAAGAAGGCATCTGGAGTTTGAAGTTGTGCAGTTGTAATACATGTGAAAAGGAGAAAGAGGGCAATTGAGCGTAAGCGTACCATAAATTTTATTTTAAAAAAATAAATGTACACTTTCTCTGGAAACTCTGAATTTCTTTTCCCAAAAAAACGAATATCTTTACGTAAAATTGTTCATGCAAGTTCAGCAACTCTCTTTTCAAGAAACAGGCCGTTTTTCAACTTTGATTTGCGATTATTTATCAGCAAAGAAAGAATTGGCTCCCTTTTATGGTGCTTTTCCTGAATTGGACAATTTTGCTTCTCAAATGGAGCAGAAGAAAAAAACTTTTTCAACCCATCAAAGAAAGACTTTGGTAGGAGCCTTGCGAGAACAATATGCAGTGCTTCAGCCTTCCAAAAGAGTGTCTGAAAACATAGACCTCCTTGCACAAGAAAACACTTTTACCATTACCACAGGCCATCAATTGTGTTTGATGACAGGGCCCTTGTATTTTATTTATAAAATCGTAAGTACTATTAATTTGTGCGAACAATTAAAGGTCCAATATCCCAAGTTCAACTTTGTGCCCATTTATTGGATGGCAAGTGAAGATCATGATTTTGAGGAGATTAGTGCTTTTAGATTTCAAGACAAGAGTATCAAATGGCATCGAGAAGCTGCAGGTGCAGTGGGGGAGTTACCCTTGGATGACCTTCAAGAAGTTTTGAATGTTTTTGAACAGCACTTAGGGTCCCAGTCGGAAGCTAACACGGTTAAAGAATGGATTCAGGCAAGCTACAGAACCTCAAAGGATTTGTCTGAGGCTACTTTTCGTTTGGTCAATCAACTTTTTGGTGACAAGGGATTGGTGGTAATTGAGCCAAATAAGGCTAAATTGAAACGACTTTTTACACCCATCTTAAAAGAAGAATTAACAAGTCAAACATCATTTGAGAAGGTTACAGCTCAGATTAAAGAGATACAAAAGAGTTACAATCCAGAGTATGTTCCACAAGTAAACCCTAGGGAGATTAATCTTTTTTATTTAACTGAAAAGGGTCGTTATCGTATTGAAAAAGAAGGGGAGGTGTTTTTGTTTCATGGAACAGAACAACGCTTTTCTTCTGACGCTTTTTTAAAGCTTTTGGAAGATCATCCCGAACGTTTTTCACCTAATGTAATTTTACGACCTGTTTATCAAGAAGTGATATTACCTAATTTATGTTATATCGGTGGAGGGGGAGAGTTGGCCTATTGGTTTCAATTAAAGACAAATTTTGAACAGTATAATGTTCCTTTTCCAATTTTATTACTCCGAAATTCTGCCCTAATGATTTCTGAAAAGCAAGGGAAGAAAATTAAAAACCTGGAATTAAAACCCTCCGAATTGTTTTTAAAGCGCAATGCCTTAATTAATAAGAAGATAAGGCAGATTAGTAATATTGATTTGGATCTAGGTTTTTTAAAAGCAACCTTAGAAAAACAATTTGAACATTTAGATCAGCTAGTTGCCCAAACAGACAAGTCCTTTAAAGGGGCAGTAGAAGCTCAGAAAGTGAAACAGATGAATGGTGTGTCACATCTTGAAAAACGTTTGTTGAAAGCCCAGAAAAAAGTGCTCTCAGATCAAGTAAATCGTATGGTGCTTCTTCATGAACAATTGTTTCCAAGTGATTCCTTGCAAGAGCGAAGTTTTAATTTTGTCACTATGTATTTAGCCATGGGTTCAGCCTTTCTTCCCACTCTTTTTGAGGCCTTAGATCCTATGAATCCTAACTTTATTTTGATTGAATATTAAGTGTTTGATAAAACGTTGATATTTTAGTTCCGACTTCCTTTATTGCGCCTTGTATAATTCGGCTTAAATTGTATTTTTGCTCATGCAAGAAAAAGTACTCATACTCGACTTTGGTTCGCAGTACACTCAACTGATCGCTCGCCGTGTTCGGGAGCTTTTCATTTACTGTGAAATCCATCCTTACAACAATCCTCCAGAAGAAATTTCCACTTTTAAAGCAGTGATTTTATCCGGTTCTCCTTTCTCCGTTCGCAGCGAAGATGCACCCCATCCTGATTTGTCGGAAATCAAAGGAAAAATTCCACTTTTGGGAGTCTGCTATGGCGCACAATATTTAGCCCATTTTTTTGGTGGGAAAGTGAGTCCTTCAGACACCCGTGAATACGGGAGGGCACATCTTTCAATAGTTGATCAATCAGCTCCTTTTTTTAAGTCAGTAACTGAAAAAAGTCAAGTGTGGATGAGTCATGCCGATA
>Ga0209653_1000221_pt1 | contig 50927 bp, 45 predicted proteins | sample SaaInl6LU_22_DNA_FD_184644 | JGI IMG/M metagenome (GOLD analysis project Ga0209653, IMG submission 184644) | Marine microbial communities from expanding oxygen minimum zones in the Saanich Inlet - ESP_116LU_22_DNA (SPAdes) (version 2) | ecosystem: Environmental > Aquatic > Marine > Intertidal... | reverse complement strand
TTTGATTTATTTTAATTTCATTGAATGTTTCAAAAATAAAAAAGCGAAAATAGATTCTGAGTTTAGTATCAAATTTAATAAACAATTAAAAGAGGACAAGCTGGAGGACTCTTTAGCCAAAATAATAATCATATCAGATATTCCAGATGGTTATCTTGAAGCGGGTTGCAGCTATCTATTAGCCTCCTTCACCGAAGATAATGTAAAGAATAAAATCCAAGAGTTATGCAGTGAAGATAAAGTATGGGAGGCGTGGGACCTAATCGGTAAAAATAGTTCTAATCTTGTTGCCTTTGCTGGTAACACTGCTGACTACCTCATGTACATAAATGAATCAGTAGTGTTCTTCCCGGAATGGAGCTCGGACGTGAATGAAAGAGGAGAAATTGAAGAAATCTATGAAGGTGATGGATATAAAGTTATAATAACATTAAATAACATACATGAACCAACTAACTATGACGATATCGACCTTGCAATGGGTACTATGACAATTACAAACGAATTCGGAGGAGAGCTGAAAAAAGAGGTTTTTCGTACGTGCGGTAATTAGTGTTCTGGGATTATTAGTGCTCTGTCGCATTACTTATTTTTCATCCGTTTTTTCAATCATCCATAGTACATCTCAAATCACACATGAATTACTGAATCAAGGAATCCAAGTAAAAGCAGTCACTCATGAGGTTGATGCAACTTCAGCTTCTGGTAAATTCCAACAAAATCTGTTCTATATGTTCAGTCAGTTCGACAACGAACTAAGAAGAGATAAAACAATCACCGCAATGAGCGATTTATTGAGAAAAGGTTATTGGCTTTGGAATCCTCCATTAGGTTATATCAACAAGAAAAAACATCATAAAGCAGTGGATTGGGATATATTAATTGATGAAAACGGAAAACAATTGAAGAAAGCTTTTAAGTGGAGATTGAAAAACACTTACTCAAATGCAGAAATAGTGCGAAGGCTGAATGCAGCAGGAATGAAGATAAATGAAAAGCGCTTGCATGAGATTTTAAGAATCCTTTTTATTGCGGAATCCTTGTCTGTAAAATGTTACCCGGAGAGATAATTGAGGGAAAGCACAAGCCTATTGTATCTAAAGAGGATTTTTTTATAATCAATTCTGAAAGAACACCTCAACTGAAAGAATATAAAACGGATAACGATCAACTTCCTCTAAAGCAATTCGTTTACTGTGAAGCGTGTAATACTCCTTTAACAGGTTATCTTGTCAAGCAGAAAAGCTTGTATTACTACAAGTGCAGAACAAATGGTTGCGGATGCAACAAATCTGCTAAACAACTGCATGAGCAGTTTGAAAAGAAATTAAGTAGTTATCAAGTCGATTCTAAATATGTGGATATAATCAAAGAGGTAATGATTTACACGTATGATTCTGTAACTAAAGAAATAAGATAGAATGAAGCAAATGTAAAGAAGCAATTGAGCCTGCTAAAGTCTAAAATTGATACCATTGAAGAACGCGTTGCAATTGGAGAAATTGACAAGGAAATATACATTAAATTCAAAGCCAAATATGAATCGGAAGAAAAGAAGTTAGAGTCAAATTTATTCAGTTCTACAATTTCAAGTTCAAACCTTCAAATAGCAATAGATAAAGCATTAAAATTGTCTTCTAAACTCAGTGAATTATGGGCTTCTGGAGATTTATCTCAAAAGAAGAAAATACAAAGTTTAGTGTTTCCATCCGGAATAGGTTACGACAAGTTAAAAGGCAAAGTTCAAACCAAAAGAGTAAATTCTATTTTCTCCTCAATCCCTTTATTATCAAAGGATTTAGCAAAAATAAAAAGCGGAGAACCAGTTAATTTTAACAAATTCTCCGCTAGAGTGACTTCGGCAGGATTCAAACCTGCAACCGCCACAGCCGTAATGTGGAATTCTATTCAGTTGAACTACGAAGCCAATTTGCTAAAGTTGTAATGCTTTAGCGGGTGCAAAGATATTCATTTATTTAACAATTACAAAGTAGAAATCTAAAAAAATGAGCAAACTTTATGCTTCTTGTACTACTTGTAAAATGGTTTTAATAAATGTATTAATATAAATCTACTAGAAATCAGTGGATTTCGGCAGTGATCCCTCTATCTAATAAAGCTGTACATAAGGGCTCTAATGAATCAAAATCACCCTTTTTTACATCGCATTTACCGTTAAAGTGAATTATGTGTGTGCACTGTTCTGCTTGTATTGCATCGTGCTTACATACTTTAATTAAAGAATCAATAACATGATCAAACGTATTAACGTGGTCGTTAAAAACAATCAAATTGTGTTCATCAACTAATTTTTCAACTACCTCCTCTGCATATTGTACATCTGTCTCTACCATAGTTTCAAACTTTGTACAAAGATAAGTTAAAATTCATTCGACTTCAAAACAGAAATAGTCATTTCTGCAACATTAAATTGTAGTAAATTTTGTTTTATGCGCATCAACACCTCTTCATTTTTGGCTGTTCCTATCTTGAGTGTTAAGAATGAAGCTTCTCTCGAAATTTCCCATGGTAATTCTAAAGAAAGAATCGCTTCTGCAAGGGCCGGATTAATTTTATCTGCTAAAATTCTAACATTCAATAAATATTGAACTTTAGTTTCTACCGCGTCTTTCCTATCTATTGCCTTTAGGTTAATAATTTTTTCGCCTTTAAAGAAAGGTGTAGTAGTAAATTCATCCTCTACAAGTAGCACTTTGTCAATCTCAGTTGTACTGATTAATCCAGATTGAACCTTTTGGGTATAAGAATCGTAATAAAAACGTATACCTGTTTCATTATATCTATTTAACACTTGAGTTGGATAAGGTTCATAGCTTTCCTTGCTAATTCGCTTAACTTGTTGTTCATCTTTTAAAACATATGCACTCGTAATCTCTGGAAAAGCTTCTTTGGCTTTGGTCTTTTCTGATGGTACCATTTTAGGTTGATTACTCTCTAAAATGGTTGTTCCAAATTCTGCCAACAATTACTTGGCTTTACTAACACCTACGCGTTCTCCTTTATATTAAGCTGTTATAAATGCATACGTTTTGGCTCTGATGGATAATGAATCAAAGGTAAATGATTCTTTTTCTCGTGTTCTTTTGATTGAAATTCTTCTGTTACAATGAGAGTTCCACCGATATTAGATAGATCATAAAGTCTAAAAAAACTATTGTAGTCTACTTGTTTTTTACTTACAACTACCAAATCTGAAATAGTTGAAATTAAAGATTTAGCATTTACACACATTTCTATCTGCCTGTCTACTCTTAATCTTCTTATAGCTCTGTCGCCAGAACGCTGCTGATATTTTGAGTAATTTGCAATTGCTTTGTTAAATTGAAAGGTTAAATGGTATGCTTTTCCGAGAAAATAATAGGCTTCACCTTCTACTCCTCCTACACTTACCGCATAGTTCAAATATTTAAAAGCAGAAGACTTGTTATCTGAGTTATATAGCAAACATGTACCGTACCTGTAATTATAGTTTGCATCTCTTGGTTGAAGTGATAACAAGCGTAAATACAAAGGTGTTGATTCTACATATTTCTCGTCATTGAATAGCGCATGTGCTTCTTTTTTAATGTCTTCTTCTTTTTATGCAAAAAGTCTACCTTGATTAAAGATAGACCCAAAAAATAATAGTAAAAGAATTAAGATTCTCAATGTGTAGTGTCGTGTTTTGTTCTTTAATTGTACGACCTTTATTTAAAAAGGTTCATTTTACTTTCTTCACCTTTAATTAGTCTTTTTATATTTTTATGATGCGTAATTATAACGGCCAAAGAAAGTAGTATACTAAAAATAATAAGTGCAAGGTTACTGACTTGCCAGATTAGTATGAGCACTAATGGAAAAGCAATAGCTGCAATGATTGCACCCAAAGAAACATAAGAAAAAAGTATAAAAACAATTAAGAAAAGTGCCAAACAAATAACTGCCGTTAAGGGATGAATACCCAAAATAATACCCAACGAGGTTGCAACTCCTTTACCTCCATTAAAACTAGCAAATAAAGGAAAAACATGTCCTAAAACAGCAGCAATTCCTGCAACTAATTTAAGGTGAATTAGCGCATCAGATTCCCACGTTGCTACACCTAATAACCAAGGTAAAAGAACAGCTATTACTCCCTTCAAAACATCAATACTTAAAACAGCCGTACCTGCTTTTTTACCAAGCACACGAAAAGTATTGGTTGCACCCGCATTTTTGCTACCATGTAAACGTACATCGGTACCGTATTTAGCTTTTCCTAGCCATACTGCTGTTGGAATAGAACCTAGTAAATATCCTGTGACTATAAAAATTAGAAAATCAATCATTTATCTATTAAATATGCGTAAAAACTTATTCTTTATAATACTTTCGGTGGACAATCTGTATTGAAAACGTTTAATCTTCATTTTATCTTCTTTCATTTCGCTTAATGTGGTTTTCAATTCTAAATCACTAGTTAATATATTCATTACGCCTTCTTTCTTTCCTTGCGCATATTGAAAAAAGTATAAGTTACTACCCGGTAAATCAATTAAAAAACTAAGTTGATCACCTCCATTTTTCTGTTCTGCAAATAATTTAAAGGGCACGTATTTCATAATTGGTTTTGAATACATATTTACTAAAAGTGCGTTATCTAGGTTCGTTCGTAATCCTTTTTGAGGATCTCCGGGTATTGAATAAGACGCTAAGTTTACGCCTGAAAAAACAAAGGTTTCCTGCATAGGTTTTGGAATTTTTTTAAGCTCGCCTTTTAAAATATAGTCAGACTTAAAAACATTGGCAACATCAATGCCTACCCAATTTGAAACAGCATCCTCTAGAGTATTTGAGTTAAAGTCTGCCTTAGGAAGATCAGCTACACCGTTTATCCTGTCGGCAACTTCTTCCATTATCCCTTTATCTAATGGGGTTGAAATCTTAGTAGTTATATTTAACGTAGTTTTATCTGTAGCTGCGACGTAATTAACAATTCCAATATTTTCAACTTTAACATCGCCATAATCCATTCCCAAATCAATGATACCATCTCCATTTAAACCACACGTTGGAACATGTAAAGAAATATAGTTACCCACTTCTGCTCTATTCATTAACTTTGTTTTAGAAGAAATTTGATATTCTTTTTCATTGTGTTCATATTGCAAGAAACCCGATGCCGTAATTACAATTGGATCATCTTGATTATCTAATACAGATAAAAATGTTGGGTAAAGTGCCACGCTATCTGTGTTCAACGAATTTCTCCAAACGATACCAGAAGAGACTTGATTCCCTTCTAAATCTTTCATTGTATCAGAAACAGGTATTTGAATATTTTTGAGATCTAAAGGTGCCGAAAAAGCTAACCAGTTTTTACTAAATTTTTCGCAATCATGTTCTAAACGTGTAGCTCCGCTAAAGTTTATTTCTTGTTGCGCTGCGTTAACGATAATATCTCCATAAAAATCAAATTGATTACTGAGTTTAAATTCATCTTCTTTGTCAATTTTACCTATTGCTCTTGTTTGGTAAGAACTATCTAACTCAACGCGATCCAAGGAAATTAAATAGAGGTTTGAGTCTACATCATAGTAAGTGTAGTCTCCCACTGATGTATAGGCTCTTCTAGCGGTAATATTTGTAGTTGCATTAATAATTTGATGATACTTCGTTATGTAATTTGCAACAATTTTAGAATTCAATAACGGATCCATCTTCGCATTTTTCCGAATGGTTAACTTTGCACTATCAGGATAAATGCGCGCATCGGCAACATCTATATACTCCGTTTTTGAGCAAAAAATTGACTTCTCTTTTAAGTTAAAAATAGCTTTGGGTGCTCTAAACTGAAGCGAATCTTGCTTAGGATGAATGGAATAAAAATTAGGTCCAACCAAGTCTAAATCACTATCTATATTTACATTTCCTTGATTACTTGATTCAAGCTCTACCTGCGCTTGATCCATTAACCAAGTAAATTGATCCATTTTACAGAGGTACTTATTAATAGGGAAAATTACGGTCGACTCTCCTTCATTTGATCTAAATACTCCTTTTCTATCTTTAAAAGAAACGCTAGACTGTACATTATCCGTTATAAACGCCAAAGAATCTTCTTCTACGTCTTGTTCTTCTTTATATACATTCCGAAGATTGAAAACAGATGTATCAGCATCGATATCCCATCTATTAAACTTAAAATTTTCTGACCCCAAACTAGCATTTGCAAAATCCATATATCCGAAGCCAGTCATACCACCCGGCGTAATAATTGCCGTACCTTTTAGTTTTGCTTCTCCATTAAAAAACTCTAATGGTAAACGTGTTGCACTTGCCTTTAACACCTTATTTTTAGGAATATAAGTAACATAAGCGCTTTCAGACTTCACGTCAGGAAAAGCTACTCCATCTTCTTGTGGTCTATTTTCAAAAAGTGCTAATCCAACTGTACTATCAGGTAGAAATGTAAAAGCGTTTGATTTTGATGTAGAATTTATAAAATCAATTTCTCCGCTTCCTTGCAAACCGTTTCCACTTAGAACAATTTTATTGTCGTATTTCGCTTCAGAACCATAAAATTCAAATCCTCCTTTTGGCGCTTGTCTAACTAATCCTAAACTATAGTCTGCCATTAACTTTAGAGAATCGTAAAATTTCGGGAAAATTCCGGCAGATGTCAGCTCTCCTTTAAAGTATTGAGTAGCCTCTGAAAAATTATCTAGACTATCAATAGTAAATGGTTCTAGCTCAAAATAAAAACGTTTTTTATCGTATGCATTTCTAAAAATAGAAGGCTTTTCATAGTACACTTTAGTTTTCTCTGTACTAACTAAATACGGATATTTTTGATAAGCACTATTATCAGAATCACCTGCTCTGTTGTTCACATCATCGACATAGATAGCGCCTACTAAATTTGATATTTCTGATTGTATAGGTATTAGCTTATCTCCATCTTCTCTGCGCTGAGGCACAGCTCTAAAAACTGCCAGTTCTGAAGCTAAAATATTTATCTTATTTTCTTCATAATTATAATTTCCATCACTAATTTTAATTTCCCATTTCCCTGCATTTACCCAGCCTGTAAAAATGAAATTTCTATTTTGCCTTATTGTAACTACATTATTCTCTGGAAAAATAGTAGTGAATTGTTTTTCAGATATCGGTATAGAAGCAACTTGATTCAGGTTTAACTCTAAATTCGCTAAGTTAATATTACCATAGCTTTTTATACTCAATAATTTTCGATTATGTTCTTCTGTAAACTCCTTCTGTTTTATCAGATTTTTGTCCTTCATTAATTCTTGCTGACTCACACCATCCATTCGCTTTGGTCGTAAATCAGACACAAAACTAATGTTATCATAATCTTTCTTACCAGTTCTTGCATTAATAAAGCTATCAAGTTTATCGTTTATACTTACAATCCCTCTTTCCGTATCATAGGCAATAAACCCTAAATTAGACAGCTGGAGTAAAACGGGCTTGGCTTGTGTAATTGTTCTTCCTATTGCTAAGGCTGCTTTTCCTTCGTTAAAGGTGTATTCATCATATTTATAGGCATACTTAGATAATCCGACTAAAGGATGAACTGATTCTTGGCCTTGTAATAAATCATACAAGCGCTGATCATAAAAACTTTTTGATTCAAATCTAGCAATTCTTTGTTCTTGAGGAGACGAGAAGCTAAAATCAAAATCTAAGGTTACCTTAGATCTATCCCAAACAATTTGCTCTACATACATATCTAGCTGGTGGTAAGAATTGGAAAATGGTACTTGAGCAATACCTGTATTTCCACGCTTAATTTCTAATCTATCGTCGTTAATTAAAAAGTCAATAGATAGTCCTGGATGCCAAATAGAATCCTTTTCTCCAACGCTAAGAGTAACTTGGCAGTTCTGAGCACTCAATTTTGTTGGCGAAACATTAAGTAATTGCGATTGCGTTTTAATGAAAGGTATATTGTTGCGCTTAAACGTTAAACGAACAGGATTCTCGTTATTACCAACACCTACAAAGTCGGTACCTTTTAAAGAAAAACCACCTTCATAATCTACTTCTTGTACTAAATTATTAATTTTTAAAACGGTTTCATATGAGAGAAACTGCGGGTTATTCAATGAGCTCTTTTCGTTGTAGGCTCCTTTTTTCGCTCCATCAGAAAATGAACCAATAAGTTTTCTTTCAAAGTAAGGAGTAGTGAGTAAAACCGAATCTGCGGATACTAATGCAGAACGCATATAAATTGAATAATTTGAAAACTCTGCAAAGGTCTTTTTAGCCGGAAACCCAACTTTCTCCCATGTAGAAACCCCTCCATTGCCCTCCCATTTTTCTAAAATAGGGTTATAGAGTCCAGAAGTATTTGATATTACGATACTATCTCCAAATGGAATTTCGTTATTTGTTCTAGATGAAGTATTAAACGACCTACAAATTAATTTACCTTCTTTAAGCTCTAATATTGGATACTTATCTGAATAACTGAAACTGTAAGATCCTCCAATAAAGCACCATTCAAAATTTTTATCAGAACTAATTACTTGTTTATCAAAAAAAGCAGCAGACATCGCAACAAACTCTTTAAACTTCTTAGGATTTCTAGAACTTAGCAACTTATCAACGCTCTTATTCCAGGCTATGTAGGAATCTTCTGGTTGGTTTTGTTCAACAAGAGAGTAAACCGAAAACACATAATTATATACTTCTGGATAGGCTTTCAATTTTTTTTCCAGAATAAAGTTAGCGGTTTTTACGAGCTTTAAAAAATAAGCATCTGAGAAACGGGTAGACTCTAATAAAATAGGCTCTAGTTTATCCTTAGTAAAACCATTTAAATTGATTGAAGTACTCTCGTTCATTAACTTTTGAAACTCCTTTACAAACTTATCTCTATTGGATGTAAAGACGTCTTGTGCACTTGCATTAAGACAAACAACACACATAAAAATTAACAACCTAAATACTTCTTTCATTTTATTGTTTCTTTAGTTTTAAGACCGCCCAACCTTCTTTTTCTAGTGCTTCTTCTTTTTCAAATCCATTCGCTGCACAAACTGCGGTAAGTTCTTCCAAATCAGACGAGAAAAAACCGCTTAAAAACAAGGAACCGTTCTTTTTACAAAGTTTAGCATACGTTGACATATGACTCTTAAGTACATTTTTGTTTATATTCGCCAAAACTAAGTCATACTCACTTTCTTCTACAACATCAATATCTCCTAATAAAAACTGAATATCGCTAATTCCATTTCTTTGTTGATTCTCTATTGCGTTTTCAACCGCTCCATCTTCAATATCCGTACCAACTACTTCTTTTGCTCCTAATTTATGGGCTATGATGGCTAAAACACCTGTACCGGATCCTACATCAAGTACGCGTTTATTCTTCAAGTCAAGGTCAAACAAAGACTTTGACATTAGAAAAGTAGTCTGATGGTGTCCTGTTCCAAAAGACATTTTTGGTTGAATTTCAACAACTAAACTCTCTATTCCCTCTCTATTGTGAAAAGGCGCAAGAATAGCTACAAGGTCTTCTACAAAAACCGGTTCAAAATCTGCTTCCCAAGTTGCGTTCCAGTTCTGCTCAGGAACCGTATTGGCAACAAATTCAATAGAAACGTTATCCGGACAATTCCCTAAATAAGTAGATGCAATTGTATTATCTAAAGAAATTTCTGCTGCGCTACCATAAGCCTTTAAGCCATCTGTGCTCTCAGTAAAACTATCGAATCCAAACTCTGCCAATTGAGATATTAAAATCTCTGACCAAGGAGCAACTGGACTCACCTTTATATCTAACTCTAAATAATCCATTACAATGCTTTAGCAATTTCTATAAAATCTACTGCATTTAGAGCAGCACCACCAATTAAACCGCCATCTACATTATTGCATGCAAATAGCTCTTTAGCATTCTGTGGTTTACAAGAACCTCCGTATAGAATACTTGTATTATTTGCAATTTTTTCTGAATAATTCAACGCAACCGAAGCACGAATATCTTTATGCATCTCTTCGGCCTGTTCAGCATTTGCAGTTTTACCTGTACCAATCGCCCAAATTGGTTCATATGCGATAATCACTTTTTCAAATGCTTCTTCTGAAAGATGAAAAACACTCTCTTTTAATTGCTGAATAACAAATTCTTTTTGGTTCTTGTTTTCTCTTATTTGAAGCGGTTCACCACAGCAAAAAACAGGTTGAAGTCCTACCTCAATTGCTTTATCTATTTTAGCTTTGATAGTCTGGTTGTTTTCACCAAATATTTCTCGTCTTTCAGAGTGCCCAATTAAGACATGTGTTAGTCCTAAGTTTTTCAACTGTTCAAAACTAACTTCACCAGTAAACGCACCATTTTTTTCATAGTGTGCATTCTGAGCACCTACTTTAACTTCTTTTCTTTTTACTGCAACAACTGCATCTAAAAAAAGAGAACTCGGAAAAACCATTAGTTCTTTATGCTCTTCGTTGAACGAAAACGAATTAATTTCATTCATCAATTCAATTACCCCATTTTTATCGAGGTTCATTTTATGATTTCCTGCTACAATTTTTTTTCTCATTCTATTTAATCAATACATTATTAATCAACCAATTCCAGTTAGGAATAGATCGATGCGGATACTTGCCTTTTATTGTTCCGTCTTGAACCACCATTAACGTTAGATTAGCTCTGGAAACTGCTTTTAAAATTTTCTCATCGTTAATAAAGGTTGGAACTCTTATATCTGTCTCCTTTCTAAATTCTGCAATATCCAACTTTGAACCGTTTACAACCATTGCAACAGGTGTTCCTTTTTCTTTTGCTTTCAGAATTATCTCTTTTAAATCAACCAGATTCTGTTCTGAAAACTGAGCATTCTTTAGATCTTTGCTCAAAATAAGAAGTATTTCTGGCGACTCAAATATGAGTTTTCTTATAGATATCTCATGTAAATCCGCGTCTATTTTAGTTATTGTATCTCCAATAGAATATAGCGTTGTATCCCAATCTGGTAAATAAAAATCTTCAATTGCTTGCGGGTATACGCTTCCGTCATTTCTATCAGTAACTCCAATGTATGTTTTCTGGGCAGCTTCTAAAATTCTTTTAACATAAGGCATACTAGCTTCAACATCTGTTAGATAATCCATACCAATATTTGGGTTAAATTCAGAAGTATCTATACTTGGTAATTTACCCTCAATAATTATATTTTCTACAGTTGTAATGTATTCCCAATTTTTGTCTTTCCAAATATCTGTACTACTAAAGTCTCCGCCATAAATCGTATCCATAGCTCCAGAAATCTTGTTTTTATAAATCAAATCATTGGCGTATTCACCTTTTATCCCGTCCTCAGTTTTTTCTTGTAGATTATTACCTACAGCATATGGTCGGTAATCTTTTAAAGGTAAATACATCATCACATATCCAACAAATAATACACAAATCAATACTGACCACAATGCAGCCCCCCAGTGGTTGCCAATAAAACGATTATTCATTCTGTACACCCAAAGCGCTCCTAACACACTTACTAATCCAAAAAATACAGGAAAGTACCAACCGAAAACATAACTAAAGAAAATAGTAACAAGCGTACCGCCAGCAACCATAACAATGTTCTCTTTTCCAGTATTGGGTCTTGATTTAAAACTTGCTATAAAAATTATGATAACGAGATAAAGTAGTACCAGATCTTTCCAAAATGATTCTGATGGGGAAAGCGATCTTCCTACCGATCCTTTTAACGCATCTCCAAAACATCCGCAATCACTTACACATTGCGTTGCTTTCATTTCTGACAACGTTACTTCAGTACTCGTTTTATTTAATATTATTAGGGTAGTATCTGTTTCTGCCAATGCCATTTTATTCACTGCAGCAGAAGAATTAATGGCATAAGTATCTACATCTTTAAAAGTAGCCAGCGGATCACACTCTTTTGTATGCCAAGTTAGTAAAGTGAAGAAAACCATCATACCTAGCATTAAAGAAGATGCAAGTCTTAATTTTCCTCCTATAATCACAAGTACACCTAACACAATTTCGAGTATACAGATAAAAATGCTTAAACCCAAAGCAGAATCAATTAAGAATTCTAAAGAAAACGTATCCCAACCAAACAGCTCTTTAACACGATAAGCCAGCGCTCCATCTTCGAAGTATTCCTCTAATTTATATGCGAAGCCAAGTGGATCATTCGCTTTAATAAGACCTGAAACAATAAATAGACCTCCAACTAAAACGCGCGATACATAAGAAAATAACATTTTACCTTTCAAAAAGAATAATGCTGCCAACGAGCCCAAGAATACAAAGTATCCTATTGAACGATATAGTCCACTACTCTCTTTAAAATTTTCGTGATAGCCAATAACCAAAAAGGTTAGTCCAACCAAATTAAGAACAATAAAAACAATGTTTAGCAAGAGAGATCTCCCTCCAAGTTGAATTTCTTTTTCCATACTATTTTTCTGTTAAATGTATAAGCGCAAAAACGGAGTAATTTAGCATATCATAATAATTTGCATCAATACCTTCGCTTGCAACTGTTTGACCTGAATTATCTTCTATTTGTTTTACGCGCAACAACTTAGTGAGAATTAAATCTGTTAATGAACTTACACGCATATCTCGCCATGCTTCTCCATAATCATGATTTTTCTTATCCATTAAATCTCTTGCCAATTGCGCATATTCGTCATACAACTGAATTGCTTCCATTGGTGTGAGCTCTAAGGATAGACTGTCGTTTCTCTCTAATTGAATCAAGGCCATGATACAATAATTTACTATAGCACTAAACTCCCCTTCAATACTCTCGCCAACTCGATTTTCTCCAGTGATTTGAATCGTTCTAATACGTTGGGCTTTTATAAAGATTTGATCCGTTAATGACGAAGGCCTAAAAACCCGCCAGGACGTTCCGTAATCTTTGGTTTTCTTTTCAAAAATTTCCCTGCAATTGGAAATCACTTTTGTATATTGCTCAACAGTTTCAGACATACTTGTTTTCGATTCAAAAAAATAGAGGTGAAAGATAATAAATATAACCGATTAAACAGCTTTGAACTAGGTTCAATTAACATTGATTTAACGCTTCCGAAGGTGATGGGAATAATCAATACAACACCAGACTCCTTCTATGAAGGAAGTAGAAACCAGTCTGATAAACAGTTATTAACAACTGTTGAGAAAATGTTAGATGAAGGTGCAGATTTTTTAGACATTGGCGGATATTCTACCCGACCAAATGCACCAGAAGTTTCTGTGGACGAAGAAATACAACGAGTGATTCCGGCAATTGAATTAATTTTGAAAGAATTTCCGAAAACGATAATCAGTGTAGATACCTTTCGTTCTAAGGTTGCCAAACAAGCAATTGACGGAGGTGCATTAATAATAAACGACGTTACTGGAGGAAATGGTGATAAGAACATGTTTTCTACTGTTGCAAACGAAGCTGTAATCTACATTTTAATGCATATGAAAGGAACTCCGAAAACAATGCAAAACTTAATCCATTACGCCGATATTTTTGAAGATATAAAATTGTATTTTAAACAGAAAATTCAGAAACTCAACGCTCTTAATTTCAATTCAATTGTACTAGATATTGGATATGGATTTGCAAAAACAACAGACCAAAATTTCGAACTATTAGAGCAGCAAGATCAATTTTCAGTATTTGGATTACCCATATTAACAGGTATTTCTAGAAAATCAATGATTTATAAAAGCCTAAATATCAAAAGTGAAGAAGCTTTGAACGGAACAACTGCTTTAAACATGATAGCACTTGAACGCGGAAGCTCTATTTTACGTGTACATGATGTGAAAGAAGCCAAAGAAACGGTTGAATTATGGAAGCGCTTAAACGGTATTAAATAAAAGCAAAATCAACCCTTCTATTTTTTTGCTTACCTTCTTTTGTTAGATTATCCGCTACTGGTTTTTTTTCTCCTTTAAAGTCAACCTCTAATTTATCTGGAGCTAATCCTAAGGCTACAAAATAATCTTTAATGCTTTGTGCTCTTTTTTTCGATAAACCAATGTTGTACACGTCTGTTCCAACAGCATCTGTATGTCCTGTTACCGATATACGAATATCGTGATGACCATTCACCACCCTTACCATTTCTTTTAAATACAACTCATATTCTTTTCTTATTTCTGCTTTATCGTGATCAAAATAAATGGGTTTGAATACAAAATTTTCCATCTCTTCTTGTCTTATGTGCGGTGCAGGATACCCTGCAGCATAATCTTCCAAAAAAACAGAAAACCAAGATTTTGTTAATGGCTCTGACGTGTCAAAAGTAAAAGTAGAAGTGGAAGGATAAAGTACAATTTCGCCTATTTCATTTCTACAATCTACACTCTTGTATTTTCCTTTTAAATAACCTTTTTCTGAATCAAAAGACAACTCCATTCGCAACTTACAACGCGGAGTATTTCTAGTATTAGATGAAGATTTTGATCCCATCTCTGTTAGCACAAACTCATCTTCATTTATTTCTAGATTGAAGCGTTTTACACTGTAAACGTTTTCATTCTTGGTTTCTATTCTGGTATAATTCTCTCCTTTTTTGAATTGTATATAAAGTAAATTAGGTTTGGAATTCACTTCATTTTTAATAAAACCTTGATAAACACCTTCAGGAACGTTTTGAGACAAGGTGAAAGTCCAAATAAAAGCAAATAATAATATTAAAATGTACTGCATACTATTCATTATATGTAAAGTGTCAAAAAATGTTCCAGTTTTAAGCATAAAAATCTATTGTTTTTAATTAAAGACTTATTTTTGGCTCATATGAAACGATTCTTAATTATTCAGACTGCATTCTTAGGTGATGTAATTTTGGCTACTCCAGTCGTTTCAGAATTAAAAAGAATTTACCCTGAATGTATAATAGACTTTACAGTAAGAAAAGGGAATGAATCGCTATTGGAGAATAATCCTAAAATTAATTCTGTATTCATTTGGAATAAAAAAGAAGGAAAATACAAAGCATTATTTGGTATAATTAAACAAATTAGAAAACAACGCTATACAGAGGTTATCAATTTACACCGTTTTGCAAGTTCGGGATTAATTACACTCTTTGCTAAAGCCGATAAAAAAATTGGTTTTAATAAAAATCCGCTCTCTTTTCTGTACACGCTTAAGTACAATCATAAAATTGGAAATGGACAACACGAAGTAGAACGTAATTTGACATTGATTGAACTACATGGAGTAAAAACGAAAGTACGACCTGAACTTTTTCCTTCTCAAAAACACTTTGAAAAAATTGAGCAATTCACCAAAATTCCATTTATCTGTTTTTCTCCTGCTTCCGTTTGGTTCACAAAGCAGCTCCCAATAGAGAAGTGGATAGCGCTTGGTAAAAAGTACACGAGCAAAACAATTTATTTACTGGGTGGTCCGGCAGACGCTAGTCTTTGTAAATCTATACAAGAAAAACTACCGAACGCCATTACGTTAGCAGGAAAATTATCACTTCTAGAAAGTGCTGCGTTAATAAGTAAATCAGAGCGGAGTTATGTTAATGATTCTGGACCATTGCACATCTCTAGCGCAATGAATACACCAACTACTGCTTTTTTCTGTTCCACTGTTCCAGAATTTGGATTTGGTCCGCTAGCCGATAACAGTAAAATTATTAGCCAGTCTTTATCATGTAAACCTTGTGGTTTGCACGGTTATAAAAGTTGTCCTGAAAATCATTTTAATTGTGGAAATACAATAGACACCTCTGCGCTTTAATCTGGTTAGCGACCGATAAATGATATGCTAGATTTTACTGAAGTTGATTGGTTTTATGGCTAACTGTATCTACTAGCGTTTCAAAAAAATGAATTAAATCATCTTCTTGGTTTTGAGTAAGGGTAAATGGTTGTATAATGGGCGATTGATTGAAATGACCAGCTCCACCCTGTTTATAATTCTCTAACACTTGTTTTAGTGTGAAAAATTGACCGTTGTGCATGTAGGGAGCTGTGAGTGTAACATTTCTTAAGCTTGGTATTTTAAATTTAGCCATATCATTCGTATCCAAAGTAGCTCTGAATTTTCCCTTATCTGTATATTGAAACGAAACATACAAACCATTATTGGCTAAATCAAAATTGGTGAACATAGGAGGAGTATGACATTCTGTACAGTACAATTCTTCAGAAAATAATTTCCACCCCCTTTTTGCAGAACTACTAATTGCCTTATCATCTTTGTGATAATAATATTGGTCAAATGCAGAATGATTAGAAATTAAAGTTCTTTGATAAGCAGAAATTGCTCTAGTAACAACAAACATATCAAGTTCTCTTCCGTAAATCTCTTTCGCTTGTTGTACATAAAAAGAGTCTGTTTTCAGTTTATTTACCAATTGATTTAGATCCATACTCATTTCTGTTTCATCTTGTAAAGGATCAAGCATTTGCATTTCTAACGACTTAACCATTCCTTCTGCCATCATATGTGGTAAATATCCTACATTCATTAAAGATGGAGCATTCCGACTTCCTTGTCTAGCCCTTACTCCTAGCGTAACAGGTGCTTTATCTGCAAAGGCATACTCTGGCTTATGACAAGTAGCACAACTTACCTTATTATCTAATGATAAACGCGTGTCAAAAAACATTTTTCTTCCTAGCTCAATGTTTTGAGCAGTAAACAATGTAGAATCCGGCAAAGGTATTTCGCCCAAAGGATTAAAACGTTCTATTGTATTATGATTACAAGAAAACAAACTGATTAACACTAAAATTAAAATGGTATTCTTCATTATGCTCTTAATACTCCAAAGATAAAGAGTTTTCATAAAAATCAACCAAATCATTTACCTAAGTATACATTTAACAACAATTGCTACTCAAAAAAACCATTACCTGAATCTAATTTTTGCTTAAAATAAACAGAAGGAGCATCCAAGTAAACAATTGTTTTAGACGTTGGTTAATAAAGAAAACAAAGCATGAGATATTTACACTATAAAAACGGAGACAAATTACCAATAATTGGATTGGGAACTTGGAAATCGAAAAATGGAGAAGCTGCTAAATCAGTAAAAATTACATTAGAAAACGGTTACGAACATATAGATTGCGCTGCAACCTATGGAAATGAAGCAGAAATTGGCGAAGTTTTTGAAAAACATTTTAAAAACCATAATAGACAAAACGTGCACATTACTTCTAAATTATGGAATAACGCCCATTTACCAAAAGATGTTGAACCAGCACTACGGCAAACACTTGCGGATTTAAAGCTAGACTATTTAGACTTATACCTCATGCACTGGCCAGTTGCATTTAAGCCAGAAGAAGGTTTTCCGCAAACGGCAGAGGGTTATTTAAGTTTAGAAGAAGCTCCGCTGATTGATACATGGAATGCCATGGTTGATTTACAGAAGAAAGGATTGGTTAAACACATTGGCGTTTCTAATTTTAGCGTAAAAAAGTTGAAAGATTTAATTTCAAAAACAGATTATACACCAGAGGTTAACCAAATCGAAATGCACGTTTATTTGCAACAACCAGAAATGAGAAGCTATTGTGAAACTTCTGATATATTACTTACGGGTTATTCACCTCTTGGATCTGCAGATAGATCTGAAAATATGAAGCAAGAAAACGAACCTAGTTTGTTTGAAGATGATACTGTAAAAGAATTGGCTAATAAATACGATGTCCACCCAGCTAACATATTAACCGGCTGGCATGTAAATAGTAACATAGCTGCAATACCAAAATCATTAAATGAAAGACACATAATAGCGAATCATAAAAATGCAGATTTTACACTAGACGCTAAGGACTTGGAGAAACTACAAAACTTAGATCGACATTACCGATTCATTAATGGAAAATTCTTTGAATTAGAGGGAAACTCTTACACAGATATTTACGACGAACAAACACCATGAAAAATTAATGCGACCTAAATAAACAAGAAAAGTATAGAGCAAAAAAAAGGAATCCAATGTGGATTCCTTTTTTAATATATTAGAATTTAGCTTACGCCAATACTTCTCTTACTTTATCAGCTGCTTCTTGCAATAAAACTACAGAAATAACATCTAAACCAGAGTTATCAATTAATTCTTTTGCTTCTATTGCGTTTGTACCTTGTAAACGAACAATTAAAGGAACTGGGAAAGAACCCATGTTCTTGTAAGCATCAACAACACCTTGTGCAACTCTATCACATCTTACAATTCCTCCAAAAATATTAATCAAGATTGCCTTAACATTTTCATCCTTTAAGATAATTTTAAATGCCTTCTCAACACGTTCTGCATCAGCAGTACCACCAACGTCTAAGAAGTTTGCTGGGTTACCGCCAGACATCTTAATAATATCCATAGTAGCCATTGCTAAACCTGCACCGTTGACCATACAGCCCACGTTACCGTCTAATTTAACAAAATTTAATCCAGCTTCATCTGCTTCTACTTCCGTAGGATCTTCTTCTGTCTTATCTCGCATTTCTGCATATGCTTTGTGACGGAACAAAGCATTATCATCTAAAGTAACTTTTGCGTCTACGGCAATAATTTTATCATCAGATGTTTTTAAAACTGGGTTAATTTCAAACATTGAAGCATCACAACCTTCGTAAGCAGCGTAAAGTGCAGCAACGAATTTTGTCATTTGCTTCATAGCCATACCTGATAGTCCAAGATTGAATGCAATTTTACGCATTTGAAAACCTTGTAAACCAACTTTAGGATCTATTTCTTCTTTAAATATTAAGTGTGGAGTTTCTTCGGCAACCGTTTCGATATCCATACCGCCTTCTGTTGAGTACATTATGATATTTCTACCATTATCTCTGTCCATAAGCACAGACATGTAGAATTCTGAAGGTTCTGAAGCACCTGGATAATAAACATCCTCGGCAATTAATACTTTATTTACACGTTTTCCAACACCGTTTGTTTGCGCTGTTTCTAAGTGTCCACCTAAAATACCTTTAACTGTATCTTCAACTTTATCAATACCTTTTGCTAAAACAACACCATGCGATCCTGTTTCCTCTACTGTACCTTTACCTCTACCTCCGGCGTGGATTTGCGCTTTCACTACAAACCATTCTGTACCTGTTGAAGCATTTAGTTCCTTTGCTTTTGCTACAGCATCTTCTACTTTATCCACTACAACTCCTTCTTGAATTGCAACTCCAAAGCTTTTTAATATAGATTTCCCTTGATATTCGTGTAAATTCATCGTCTAATTATTATTGCGCCATAAAAGTAATTATTTGTTTGTAGAATAGTGAAAAATCACAAATAAAATTTAGAAAACTATTCCTTTATTTCGGCGTGATTTGACTTTTAGCTCTAAAATTTAGCTGAGAACCCAAAACTTAGTAATGGACCACCTAAACCAATGGCTGCATTTAAGCAAACATGCTCATTAAAGAAGTATCTTGTACCAATGGCAAGTCTTAATGCAACTGGCAAAAGAGATTCTGTATCTTCCGATGTAAAACCTGGATCATTTGTATCAAATGTAAACGTTCTATTCCCATAACCTGCTCCTCCCGAAAGATAGGCATCGAAGTTATCAGAATTCTTAATAAAATGATAATTGAAAGTAAGAAGTAAATTCAATTTTTGAGTACGTAAATCATAGTTGTAAACAATAGGCTGATTATTCGAATTCACTGAATTTTCTGTGTATTCAATTGTAGTATTATTAAAGTTAATATCTGCACCAACTCCAAAATTATCAGCAACCATATACTCTCCTCTAATTCCGAGAGGACCGATACCTGAAATTTTCAAATCTTGTTCTGCTCCGGATGCTGCATAAGCATTCTTAAAAATTGCTGTATACAAATTGGGAAAACCATAAAAGGCGTCAACAACCACGTTGCCTTCTCTTAGTACTTGAGCTTGTGCTGCATTTATTGATAAAACAATTGCACTAACCAATACAAATAATTGAATTGTCTTTTTCTTATCTTTTTTTATTAAAGGTGTAAATACAAGACAAAAGCCGTTCATACAAGTATGAACGGCTTAAAAAAACAGATGAATTGCTTTTAATTCTTTAAAGCGTCTTCTTTTATTTTATTTAAAGCAGAACCTTTTTGGAACCACTCAATTTGCTGCGCGTTGTACGTATGATTTAATTTAATCATATCCTTAGAACCGTCTATATGAGAAACCTCTAATGTCAATTGCTTTTCAGGAGTAAAATCAGCGAGATCAATAAAGTTAAATGTATCGTCTTCTTTGATTAAATCGTAATCTGCCTCATTCGCAAAAGTAAGACCTAACATACCTTGTTTTTTAAGGTTTGTTTCGTGGATACGTGCAAAGGACTTAACAATAACGGCAATAACTCCTAAATGTCTTGGCTCCATTGCAGCGTGCTCTCGTGAAGAACCCTCTCCGTAGTTATGATCTCCAACAACAATTGAAGGTACACCTGCTTCTTTGTATGCTCTGGCAGCGTCTGGAACAGCAGAAACCTCTCCAGTTAATTGATTTACAACTTCGTTTGTTTTACCACCAAATGCGTTAACAGCACCGATTAAACAATTGTTAGAAATATTATCTAGGTGACCTCTGTATCTTAACCATGGACCAGCCATAGAAATATGATCTGTAGTACATTTACCAAACGCCTTAATTAAAAGTTTTGCTCCATTAATATTTTCTCCATTCCATGGTGCGAAAGGTGTAAGTAACTGTAAACGATCAGAGTTAGGATCTACAACCACCTGTATACCTGAACCATCTTCGGCCGGTGCTTGATAACCGTTATCTTCTACATCAAAACCTTTTTTCGGCAACTCGTCTCCAGTTGGAGCTTCTAACATTACAGACTCACCGTTTTTATTCACTAATGTATCTGTCATAGGGTTAAAATCTAACCTACCTGAAATCGCGATTGCTGCAACTATTTCTGGCGAAGCAACAAAAGCATGTGTATTTGGGTTTCCGTCTGCTCTTTTTGCAAAGTTTCTGTTAAATGAGTGAACAATAGAGTTTTTAGGCGCATTTTTAGGATCAGAATAACGTGCCCATTGACCGATACATGGTCCACAAGCATTTGTAAAAATCGTAGCATCTAAATCTTCAAAAATATCAATTAGTCCGTCTCTTTCAGCAGTAAAACGTACCATTTCTGAACCTGGGTTAATCCCAAATTGAGCTTTTGTTTCCAACCCTTTATCTACAGCTTGTTTTGCAATAGAAGCAGCACGTGCTAAATCTTCATAGGAAGAGTTTGTACATGAACCAATTAATCCCCATTCAACATCTAAAGGCCAGCCATTTTCTGTAGCTTTTGCCGTCATTTGTCCTACTTCCGTACCTAAATCTGGAGAAAAAGGTCCGTTTAACTGAGGCATTAACTCAGAAAGGTTAATTTCTATTACTTGATCAAAATATTGTTCTGGGTTATCGTAAACCTCTTGGTCTCCCGTTAAGTGCTCGGCAACCTGATCAGCTAATTCTACAATATCTACTCTATCTGTAGCTTTTAAATATCTACGCATAGACTCGTCATAACCAAAAGTAGAAGTTGTAGCTCCAATTTCTGCTCCCATGTTACAAATTGTACCTTTTCCAGTACAAGACATAGACTGAGCACCTTCTCCGAAATACTCTACAATTGCACCGGTACCACCTTTAACAGTTAAAATGTCTGCAACTTTTAATATAACATCTTTTGGCGCAGCCCAACCGTTTAATTTACCAGTAAGCTTAACACCTATAAGTTTTGGAAACTTCAACTCCCAAGCCATACCTGCCATTACATCAACAGCATCAGCTCCACCAACACCAACAGCGACCATTCCTAATCCTCCGGCATTTACTGTATGTGAGTCAGTTCCTATCATCATTCCACCTGGAAAAGCATAGTTTTCTAAAACTACTTGGTGAATAATACCTGCTCCAGGTTTCCAAAATCCAATACCATATTTATCACAAACAGAGCTTAAGAAATTAAAGACTTCGTTGTTCTTATTGATTCCATCTTGTAAATCTTTTGAAGCACCTAGTTTAGCTTGAATTAAGTGATCTGCATGCGCCGTTGACGGAACAGCAACTTTATCTTTACCCGCTTGCATAAACTGTAACAATGCCATTTGAGCCGTTGCATCTTGCATGGCTACTCTATCTGGAGCAAAATCTACATAAGATTTCCCTCTTGTATGTGCTTGTGTAGCTTCTCCCTCCCATAAGTGAGTGTAAAGAATTTTCTCTGCTAACGTTAACGGTTTGTTTACGATTTTTCTTGCAGCTGCAATACGTTCTGGATAACGTTCGTAAACAGCCTTAATCATGTCTATATCAAATGCCATGTTTTATTATGCTTTAAAGTTCAAAAAATGTTGTGCGAATTTAATAAAACTCTAATTAAGAAAAAAGCAGAAGCTGCGCTAAATACTTAATTACATTTATTATAAAGAAAAATTAATTAACAAGCTAGACAAGACTCCATGAATACTCTGTTTTCTATTAAATAAACCAGGACTGTCTGTAAAATAGTACATTCCCAAAAAGGCATAGTATTGATCAATGTTAAAAACAAAAACTAAAATTCTTGACTCAAGAGATAGCATCTCTCTAATATTTCATAAGGTATACACTGAAAATTGAACACTACTCATGCTAAATGTAATATAACCGCTAATTGAATTATAAATGATTTTTCAATCTACTTATATCTTTTTGCTCTTCGCTTCTTTCTTTAACCTTTTTCTCTCCTCTTTTAGTCTTTTCTTCTCGGCTTTTTTAGCTGCCTTGCTATCAGTTGGAATGGCATCGTCTTCTTTTCCTTCTGTAGCTTCGCCTCCTAAAGTCCTGATTTCATTTCCATATTTATCATAAACGTGCTCTTCAACTAAAATATCTTTTTTGTAAAGTGCTTGTCGCTTAATCTTATTATCTGGAAAACGCTCTTCAAACCAACCTTCTTTTTTATCGTTTTTGTAGTTCTCTGAAAGTTGAACAAACCCTTGAATATAATAAGTAATGAAGTTTCCGTCTTTTTCACCTTCATCCCACACTTCTGTTTTTAGCAAAACGCCATTGTCAAAATAATACTTAAACTCGCCGTTTTTCTCTCCTTCCTTGTAATTTAAATCTTGCGTCAAGGTTCCTTCGTTATTGTATGTTTTAAAAGAACCCTCAAGCAATCCATTTTTATAGTATACTTCTTTTCTTAGTTTTGAATCTTTCCAATAATCAGACTTTACACCATGAAGTAAACCATTATTATAATTTTCAATCTTTGCTGTATCTCTGGCGTAAAGCGCATTACCTGCTGCATCTTTACCGGTAATAAATTGTTTCCAGTAAATTGACTTACCGTGTTTTTGTCCGTCTAAATAAGCTATTTGCCAAGCTTCTAAAGCAGAACTATCATTGTAATACGTCCACACCCCATTTTCTACACCAGCTACATAAGAGGTAACTACTTGCGGACAACCACTTTGGTAATACGTAGTATCTGTTCCTTGTTGTTTTCCGTTTACAAAATAAACAGTTCTTTGCTTTAATCCATTCATATGACAGGTTTCGCAATAACCAGTATAAGGAGAAGCAGTACCTCTAGAAAAAACGGTGTTTGTACCCGGATCCATTTCAAGTTTTTCACCGCAATCCACAACTGTATCAGACAAATCACACTCCCATTGCGCATAGCGTTTTCCGGCTCTATCAGCAGACTTTTTCCAACAGGGCTCTTTTTTAAACGTTGAGATTTCTTCTTGAGCAAAAGAGCTGAATACAATAAATAGTAAACTTATGAGTAGAGTTGATTTCATCTTATTTTAATTTTTCTAGAGCTTTTTGAAATAAAACAGGTATTTCGGTAGTTTGGTTTTTATCAAAATCAAAGCAAACCAATACAGACTCTCCTGTTGTTTTTTCTTTCTTATTTGCAAATAACGTGTAGGACAAAGAGAAACTTTTGTTGCCAATGTGTTTTGTCCTTAATTGGACCTCAACTTTATCTTGTAGAAAAACAGGCTTTTTATACTCGATTGTATTTTTTAATAAAATAATCCCATTTTTCTTCCAATTCCAGTCTTTGCCCAAAAGTTGGTTTAAATAATAGATACGGGCCGACTCAAAGTAGCTTAAGTAAACCGCATTATTAACATGGCCCATCATGTCACAATCTGAAAATCGAACTTGAATTTTAGCGTTATCCATTTTATTTATCGAGTGTTTGAAATTCCGAATTATTACTTTTAAACTCTGGCACTAACTCTTTCATTTTTCTTACGATATCAAAGTTATTTTGATTCTCAAAAAGAGAAATAAGTGCATTAATTTCACCTAATTTTTCTTCCTTTTCTGCGCGCACAAGTGCTTTTAAAATTTGTGGATGATGCGTTTCTATTGTGTTTTCTTCATTTGCCAACAGTTCCTCGTAGAGCTTTTCTCCGGGTCTTAAACCAGATATTTTGATCTCAATATCTTTACCTAATTCTAAACCAGAAAGTTTGATCATTTTTTTTGCTAAATCGATAATTTTGACCGACTCACCCATATCGAAAACAAAAATTTCTCCACCTTGCCCCATACTTCCAGCTTCTAAAACTAACTGACATGCTTCGGGTATAGTCATAAAAAAACGTGTAATTCTTTCATCTGTAACAGTGATTGGTCCACCCTGCTCTATTTGTCTTCTAAACAAAGGAATAACAGAACCATTTGAACCTAAAACATTACCAAAACGCGTGGTAATAAATTGCGTATTTGACTTCTCATTTTTAATTTGTGCATAAATTTCTGCAATGCGTTTAGAAGCACCCATCACATTTGTTGGATTTACAGCTTTATCCGTAGAAATCATCACAAACTTCTCCACGTTTGTAGCACAGGCAGCGTCTACTAAGTTTTTTGTACCGTTTATATTTGTTAAAATAGCTTCAGAAGGGTTATCTTCCATTAACGGAACATGCTTGTAGGCTGCTGCATGAAACACAACATCAGGTTGATAGGTTTCAAAAACATTGTGTATGCGTTGCGTATTTCTAATATCACCAATTATTACATCAAAATCAAAGAAATCAAAATTCTGTTTCAATTCATTTTGCAAATCATACAACGGAGATTCTGCTTGATCTAATAAAATCAATTTTGCAGGTTGATAATTGGCTAAAATTCTAACCATTCCACTACCTATTGAACCTGCTGCACCAGTAATTAGGATCACTTTTCCTTTTAATTCGTCACTAATCTTATCCTCGTCGAGTTGAATTTCTTTTCTGCCTAGTAAATCCTCTATCTTTACCTTTTGAATTTGCTTAGCCGAGAATTCTCCATTTATCCAGCTTTTATGACTTGGAACAGAAACCACATTCACTCCTTTTTCTAAACAGGTTTCAATTATTTTTTTCTTGTTTTCTTTTTTAGCAGATTGAATTGCAATAATCACTTCATTCACTCCTTCTGAATCAATTAAATACTCAAGTTTTGAGCTATGCATAATTGTTGTTCCTTCGAGCCTGTTTCCCTTTAATTTTTTATTATCGTCAATAAACCCAACTATATCATATCCAATTCTTACATCTTTTTCAATTGTTCTCTTTGTGATTAAACCCGATACACCAGCGCCATATATTAATACTCTCTTTTTCGTTTCACTTCTTTTTATACTTTCTAAATAATAGAGCTTTACAATAAAACGAGCACCAATCATCAAGAAAGTTCCGATAAGAAATTCTGTAATTAAAACCGAAGTTGGAAAAAGAAAGTAGTCATCAATAAAAAAATAGCGAACCAAGCCTAAGGCGAAAAACAAAGAGGTACAAACTGCACCAGCAACCGTTATTCTTCTTACATCATAACTTGAAGTATGCCTTACCAAACCCTTATGAATTTGAAATAAGTAAAACACCGTTCCTTTTACAATAAAAAATACTGGAATTGAATACAAGATGATATTTAACTCTTTATAGAGCTTATCCTCACTTGTATAAACATCAAATCGAATCAAAAAGGCCAAAACGAGTGACAGGAAAGAGATTAACAAATCTGTTAAAATAATTATCCATCTTGGCGTGCTTGTACTCGGTAATTGCATAGCTTGAATTTCTGGGCGCAAATGTAAAAGTAAGCATTTACAAATAACTTGTAATTAGAAAGACTTTTTTCTGATTGCACTCTTTTAAAGTTTACTATTTTTGAAACGATAAAAAAACAAGGATGAAAAATACAGCGTTAACAAAAGTACACGAGCAGTTGGGAGCCAAGATGGTTCCTTTTGCAGGTTATAATATGCCTGTGCAATATGAAGGAGTAAAAGTTGAGCACGAAAAGGTAAGAACCGGTGTAGGTGTTTTTGATGTTTCGCACATGGGAGAATTTCTTATCTCTGGTCCGAATGCCCTAGATTTAATTCAAAAAATCTCTTCAAACGATGCAAGTAAGTTAGTTGTTAATCAAGCCCAGTATAGCTGTATGCCGAATGATAAAGGCGGGATTGTAGATGACTTGATTATTTACAAAATGAAGGAAGAACAATACCTATTAGTTGTAAATGCTTCAAACATAGAAAAAGATTGGAATTGGATCTCATCTCATAATTCAATGAATGCAGATATGAAGAATATTTCTGACGAGTATTCTCTTCTTGCGATTCAAGGACCTAAAGCTGCCGAAGCAATGCAATCTTTAACAGATGTAAATTTATCTGACATTAAGTTCTACACCTTTAATGTTGGTCCGTTTGCTGGAGTAGATAATGTAATTATTTCTGCAACTGGATATACAGGCTCTGGAGGCTTTGAAATTTACTGTAAAAACGACCAAGTAGAACAAGTTTGGAACAAGGTGTTTGAAGCAGGTAAAGATTGGGGAATTAAACCAATAGGCCTTGCAGCAAGAGATACTTTGCGTTTAGAAATGGGGTATTGTTTATACGGAAATGATATAGATGATACAACATCTCCACTCGAAGCTGGTTTAGGTTGGATTACTAAGTTTTCTAAAGACTTTATCAATGCCGATGCGCTTTTAAAACAGAAAGAAGAAGGAATCACAAAAAAATTAGTTGGTTTTAAAATGGTAGACCGCGGAATACCAAGACATGATTATGAAATTGTGAATACGTCTGGTGAAAACATAGGAAGAGTTACTTCTGGAACAATGGCTCCGTCTTTAAACGAAGGGATTGGTTTGGGATATGTTACAAAAGACCTTTCTGCTCCGGGTTCAGAAATTTATATTTCAGTAAGAAACAAACAATTAAAAGCTGAAGTTGTTAAACTTCCTTTTTACAAAGGATAATTTACCATGAAAAAAGCGATAGTTATTGGAGCTGGAGTAGCAGGATTAGGATCTTCTATACGGTTGGCAAAATTAGGGTATTCGGTTACCGTTTTTGATGCCAACCCTTTTGTAGGAGGGAAAATTAATAGCGAAAAGCGCAATGGCTATCGTTTTGATATGGGGCCTAGTGTATTTACTGGACCAAATTACGTGAAGGATCTTTACGATTTATGCGGAAAAGACTTTTCAAGTTTCGAGTATAAAAAATTAGAACATTCTTTCACCTACTTCTACCCTGATGGTCAGCAATTCACAGTACCTGCAGAAAGAGAAGCGCAACTAAACGTACTAGCAAAAGAACTAAATGAGGACAAAAAGGTTTTAGGGAAATACCTAGATAAATCGAAAAAAAACTACAACTTAATTGCTCCATTATTTATAGAAAGTTCTTTACACAAATGGAAACATCTTCTTAAGAAAAGTTTGTTTAGTGCCCTAGCGCACTTACCAAGTTACAAACTTGGAAAAACAATGCACGAAGAAAATGAACGCTTTTTTAAAAACAAAAAAACGGTTCAGTTCTTTGATCGATTTGCAACATACAACGGGAGTAATCCTTACGAAGCTCCGGCAATGTTGAACATGATTGCACACCTAGAATTAAATGAAGGTGCGTTTTTACCAAAAAATGGCATGGTCCAAATTCCAGAGTCTTTAAAAGCTCTTGCCGAAGAACAAGGCGTTGTGTTTAATTTAGGTGAAAAAGTAGAAGAGATTGTTGTTGAAAACAATGCTGTTACAGGAGTAAAAACCAGTAAGGGAAATTATAATGCCGACGTTGTTTACAGTAATATGGACGTAGCCTTTACCTATGAAAAGCTAATACCTAAGGCTGAACAACCTACGAAAGTTTTAGAGCAAGAAAAATCGTCGAGTGCAATTGTATTCTATTTTGGTATAAAAAAATCATTTTCTCAATTGGGCGTTCATAATATCTTTTTTAGCGAAAACTACGAAGAAGAGTTTGATAGTATTTTTGAGAAGCATGAGCTTTATCACGATCCGACTATTTATGTAAACATTACGAGTAAAGAAGTTAAAACCGACGCACCAGATGGCTGCGAAAATTGGTTTGTTATGATTAACTCTAGCGTAGATAAAAACACAGATTGGGAAACAACCACCGCTAATGCAAGAGAGATACTTCTAACGAAACTATCTAAACACCTTAACACAAATATTGAAGTTTTAATTGAAACAGAAGATGTTATGAATCCTGAGATTATTGAACGAAAATATAGCGGAAAGCAAGGTTCAATTTACGGGAATGCTTCTAATAACAAATACGCTGCGTTTTACAGACATGCCAATTTCTCTAAGAAAATAAACGGATTATATTTTGTAGGTGTAACCGTACATCCTGGAGGTGGAATTCCATTAGCGCTTAACTCTGCCAAAATTGCTACGCAGTGTTTACAAGAAGATTTAAACTAGAATGAAAAACTATTACTCTATTTTAGGAATCGATTATACTACAACTGAAAGTGAACTTTTAACAAAACTTGAACACCTATTATTCGTCGAACACCCTAACCTTAGAAAAACTCAAAACGATGCGCGAGTAGAATATTCTGAACAAATAGAAGCTTTGTTACTTTTAAGTAAGTCTGATGTGAGAAGAAAGTATGACCTTCTTCTAAAACACAAAAACAATACAGAAGTGAGACATTCAGTTAAATACAAAACATTTACAGAAATTATTGCAAAGATTGAGCAAGACTGTAAAAATGAGTGTGAAGAAATACTGTGTATGTCACCCCAAGAAATAAAAGCTTATTACAAAAATAAGTCTTAAACTTTTGGTGCCTTAATTCCGTTTTCAGGATTTCGACCTTTAAATTGACTCAACTGTTTTTTTATATACTTTATGTCTGCATCCACATTCCCAGTTGGTTCGAAACGCTCTAAAAATCCACCAATTTTCTTTTCATAGTCTATGTATCCCAAATAGATAGGCACTTTTGCATTTTGCGCAATGTAATAAAACCCTTTTTTCCACTTATCGTTATAACTGCGTGTACCTTCTGGTGTAAAGACCATAAACATAGAAGTAGATTGGTCAAAAATATCTGTTGCCAACTGTGTTAAATTATTGTTCTTTTTTCTATCTACAGGAATTCCGCCGAGCGCTTTTAAAATAATCCCAAGAGGAAAGAAAAAGAGGTCTTTTTTAATTAAAAATTTTGGTTTTACTCCGTAAGAATTAAAGGCCATTCTCCCTAAAATAAAATCCCAATTTGATGTATGTGGTCCCATACAAACCACACATTTCTCTACTCCTTTTGGCGCGTGTGGATCAATTTTCCAACCAAACAACTTTAAAATTCCTTTTGAAAATCCCATGTCGTAAAATTAAACATAAAAAAATAGTAAAAACAAAAATAGAGTATACGCAATTTAATATTTACTTTCGTTTTGAAATGCATACTACCAGATATAAAAAACTTGTAAATACACTATTGCTACTCGCCTGCTTATGGCTCTTGTACTTTTGTATTCGTTTTATTAAGATAGACAATAATCAAACGCTAGAAAACTATCTTCCCACCAATTCAGAACTTGTAGTAAAGATTAAATCTAAGGCAGTTTTAAAACTTTTCTTAAGCGACATTCTTTACCAAAACAAATTTGATAGAAAATCCATTAGTAAATTTGACATAGATACCAAGAACACAAGCAATAAAAGTTCTGGTATAGATATAGAAAAAAATGTACTCTTTTTTTATGAAAAATGGGAAAAGAAAGATATTATTGGCGTTTTTGTGCATGTTTTTAGTAAAGAAAAATTTCTTGAGTTAAATAAAAACAAAAATATTTTCACAAGCGTAAATGGAGAAATTGGCTGTTTACTTCGTGTTTTCTCCGAAGAGGATATAAATACAGACGCTCTTGAAAAATACGCAATCGACTTACTGAAGTCTAACCGAGATAAATCCTACGCTAAGCTTAATTTACAAAAATTAGGTACATCGAATAGTATGATAGATATATACTATTCAGGCAATCAAAGCTCACTTTTAAACAACCTACTCTTACAAGTATCTGTAGAAAAAAACACAATTAACCTAGATGGAAAAGCAACCCTCAATCCTGCATTAGAAAAAGATAGTTTACCCAACTATTTTGTGCGTAATCGCAATCAAGAATACCTTGCTTTAAATATGGGCAGACTACCAGATACGCTAAACTACTATCTTGACGCAGTTTTAAAAGAAATTCATCTTAATCTTCCTAAGATTAAAAAACAAAATATTCTTTTTTATGGTATAGGATTGGATAATATTGAAGGTAAGATGTCTATTCAACCCTATTTTGATGCTGTATTTAAGTTTGAAGACACCTTATCGATCTCGAATAAAATTGCCAAGGTAAGTGAGTTAGATAGCAGTATTGCAAGCATCACAAAAGACACCATTACCTTAGGCGGAACGCATTACTATTTCAAACAACTTAGTGCACAAGATGTATATGTAGGTACTACTCCACAACCTAAGATATATACTATGCCCACACCACCTATATTTTACTTAAGGGGAAGACCTGAAAGCATTTTAAACATAGATGGAAATAGTTGGATAGCGGATATCGCACGTGCTATACCTCAAATTAGAAATTCAAGAGATTTTCTAAAAGAAATAAAAAACTTTGAAATTGAGGCTTACGGCAACAAAGATTTAAGTGTAGATATACGAGGTAAAATTGACTTTAAAGCCGAGGAGTTTGTTACTTTAAAGGTTATCGACTATATACTTTCTTTTATTAAAGCTCCTACCTTAAAAGACGATTAAAACTGGTTTTGCAACTGCATAAAGTAGCTTGGCGCGCCTAACAATCTAGAACCATACCATGAAAAAAACTCTCCATCTACAAGTAGAATACGGGCATTAGGATAAAGCAATTGATATTTTTCTATGTGCTTTTCTTTAAAAGGAAATGGCTCTGAGCTTAAGAAAATAAAGTCTGGTTCAATAGAAATATCCTCGTTTATTTCTGGATATCGCGTTTGCTCTCCTAAACTATTTTTCATCTTAAAAACATCCGTTAAAAGATGATTAATGAAGGTTTGTTTTCCAACTCCTAATGTTGGATTTTCCCAAATTAAATAAAGAAAAGTTTTGTTAAAAAAATGAGGTGTAAAAGCTTTAAAGTTTTCCTTAATGGTATGAATACATGCTTCTGCTTTATTTACTTCACCACAAATTTCTCCGAGCTTCGACATCATATCAAAAGCATTCGGTAAAGTGTAAATATCACTCATCCAAATAGGTGCTATTCTTTCTAGCACTTCTATATTTTCTTTTTGATTTTCTTCTTTGTTACCAATAATTAAATCTGGCTTAAGCGCTGCAATTTTATCTACATTGGCATCTTTTGTACCGCCAATCCTTTGCTTTGATTTAAACCATTTAGCTGGATGAATGCAAAATTTAGTTATACCTACGGTTTCACTTTCTAAACCTAGTGTATAGAGAAACTCTGTTTGCGAGGGAACTAATGAAACAATGCGTTGAGGAGGGAAATTAACCTCAACTTTTCTATTCATCTGATCAACAAACACTTTTTTTTTCATCGTTTTTGGTATAAAAAAAAGGATTAATCTTAACAATTAATCCTTTTTCCAAATTATTCAATTAAGCAATTGCTGCTATAATATCGTAACGCGTAATGATGTGGTGCTTTCCATTTTCGAGCTCAACCAATACGGCAGGTACATCTTTATTTATAAGTTGTGAGACAGCTTCTATCTTTGTATTAAATTTCACTATTGGTAAAGGCGGACTCATTACACTATTGAGTGCTTTATCACCCATTTTGGGGTTATCTACCAATAATTCAAAAAGCGCCTTATCATCTACCATTCCTGCAAACTCTCCATTTCTGGTAACTGGAATTTGAGAGATTTTGTATTGTCTCATTTTAGCAACGGCATGCGAAACTAATTCTTCGCTACCCAAGTGCACAAGCGGTTTATCTGCATGAGCTGCAATTAAAGCTCCAGCTGTTTTATGTTTTTCTTCGAGAAATCCTCTTTCTCTCATCCAATCATCATTATACATTTTTCCCACATATCTTGATCCATGATCGTGGAAAAGAACAACAACAACATCGTCTTCTTTTAATTGGTCTTTTAACTGTAATAAGCCTTTAACAGCAGCTCCACCCGAATTTCCGATAAAAATACCTTCTTCTCTAGATACTTTTCTAGTCCAAATAGCAGCATCTTTATCTGTCACCTTTTCAAAATGATCAATTACAGAAAAATCTACGTTTTTAGGCAAAATATCTTCTCCGATTCCTTCAGTGATATATGGATAAATTTCGTTTTCATCAAAAATTCCTGTTTCGTGGTATTTTTTAAAAACAGAACCATATGTATCTATTCCCCAAATTTTAATATTCGGATTTTTTTCTTTTAAGTATTTACCTGTTCCAGAAATTGTACCTCCTGTTCCTACTCCAACAATAAAATGTGTTATTTTTCCTTCTGTCTGCTCCCAAATCTCTGGTCCAGTTTGCTCATAATGTGCAATTGCATTTGACGGATTATCGTATTGATTCACATACCAAGAATTAGGTGTTTCTTCTGCTAAACGCTTCGAAACAGAGTAATAAGAACGTGGATCATCTGGTTCAACATCTGTTGGGCAAACCACTACTTCTGCTCCAACGGCACGCAAAATATCCATTTTCTCTTTACTTTGCTTATCTGAAAGAACGCAAACTAATTTATATCCTTTAATAATAGCTGCAAGGGCTAATCCCATACCGGTATTTCCTGAAGTTCCTTCAATTATAGTTCCTCCTGGCTTAATTCTTCCATCAGCTTCCGCATCTTCAACCATTTTCAGCGCCATTCTATCTTTGATAGAGTTTCCTGGATTGGTTGTTTCAACTTTTGCAAGCACCGTAGCTTTGATATCTTCAATTACCTTGTGCATCTTTACCAAAGGTGTATTCCCGATGGTTTCTAATATATTATTGTAGTATTTCATTTCTCTTTATTATGCTTTTACAAAGGTAATAAGTTGAATCGGCTATAAAAATGTTTAAGCATTAAATAATAAGAAAGAGAGTCATCGCGACTATCTGTTAAGGTCTGCCATAAATACACAACAAATTATCGAACATAAACAGCACTGCTCAGAAAAAATTAAACCAAAAAGAAAATAAGCCCAATTATTTTCGGTTAATTATTTTATAAAACCATTCTTTTTGAGCCATCACAATATTTAAGAAAACACCGTCAATAATTAAATCATTTTGATCTATCCAAGTATCAATTTCTTCAAAAATGGCATTATCTGTATTGTTTATTCCTTTGTAATAATGAGGAATGAGTTCAAAAAACTCTAAAATTTCAAGAAACTTAAGTGTAACGTAGGCATTTTTGGGATCAAGCTGACTATAATACATTTTCACATTCGCTTTCTCCGATGCCATATTCCATTTATACAACTCGTCAAAGGCTACAATCCAATTTAAACTTGCGTCTTTGTCTGGAGTATTATTATACTCTTCAACGGCTAAATCCCACAATTCTAAAATAGCTTGTGGAGAATCTAAATTGGAAAAAACTTCATCTAAATAGGGGTTTTCTTGCATCTTACAAAGGTATGGAATAGAATAAAATGACAAAACATATGTTACCGTTTTATTGCTATAAACCTAAACCCTGTAAATGGAGATGGGCCAGTATATTCTTCTTGTTCTGTGATGAGTAATTTTTGTGAATAACTTAACCAAGAACCACCTTTACATAATTTTTCTTGTACCATCTCGTTTACATTACCTGCCATATTATACACACCCATATCATTTGGAAAAAAGGTGTTTGAAGGGCATGTAAATTCAAAACCATCTATTGCTTTTTGACTAAAATAAACTCCTTTACGATTCTCAATTAGCGATTGAGTTGTATTCAAGAAGTATTCGAACCGCTCCTCTACTGGATGAAAGTTTGCTAGGAAATGACCTTTTGAATTTCGAATATACGGTCCGCCCCAAGGATAAGGCGCACTTTTTAAAGTTCCTCTTGCTGCATTTTCCCATTGTTGTTTTGTTGGAAGCTGAATTATAAGAGAAGTATATTTCTTTTTATTGAACTTGTTGTATTTCGCTGTAAGCCATTGACAAAAATCTACTGCATCATCGTACGTTATATTCACCACTGGATAATTAGAAAAATAACTGTGAGAACTGTAATTGTTTACTAAATGTTGGCTATAATCAGAGAAAAGTTCCCAGTTTTCATCTCTTGGCTTTCTTGAATTATTTTCTCTCGTGAAATAACTGTAGAGCTGATTGGTTACCTCAATTTTTGAAACAAGGATAGAATCGTTCAAGTTTAGAAGTAACTCTTCAATCATTTTAGGAGATAACTCTTCCTTATTTTTATTCAATTCTTTGAAGCGAACAACCTCTATCACATACCTAAAACCAACTAATGAAGAAACCAATTCTTTTTCTAGAAATTCAGTAGAAGCTTCAATTTCTAAAGAAGGCAAATATGATCTCCAGTTTCCACCGATAGCATATGTTTTATCTACAAGTAATTCAGACACATTTCCACTCATATTGAAAAGTCCGAAATTATTAGGCCAATACGACTGAACGGGAGCTGTGACGTCAGCACCATCATTAATGCTACCCGCAACACCCATAAAATCTCCTTTACCTCTTACATAGTTTCCTTTAATCTGCCCTTCAAACTTTTTTAAAGAAGACCTCGGCGTATTGCCTGTCCAGCCAAAAATTGCATTTGGATCTCCAGCTCTAGCAGCCATTTTCCATTCATGTTCTGTTGGAAGTCGAACCAAAACTTCTAGTACTGGATGCTTTTCATCTTTTTGATAATAACTATTTAGTCGATTTGTTAACCAACTGCAATAAGCCATCGCTTTCTTTTTGGAAACTCCAACTACAGGATAATTTCTATAGGCAGGATGTGTAAAATAATACTCTGCGTATTTTGCATTTCCAAATTTACCTAACCAAACAGTTGTGTCTGGATAGACATCTTCCACACCTTCTTTAGGCTTATTATTTTCTAGATAATTTAAAAATTCTTGATATTGAAAATTACTCACTTCTGTTTTTGCCATCCAAAGAATAGAATTACGAATAGATTCACAGTTGAATAGTGTAGCTTTTTTCATTTCTTGACTAAAAGGAAATAAGGCACTTACAAGAGTTAAGAGGAGTAGAATATATTTCATATAAAAATTATTTACCCCATAACGTAAAAATGAATAATTGTTACAAAAAAGGAGTGCACAGAACACTCCTTTTTTAACTTTAGATGAATTGCTTTATTCTCCTATAGCATTTGTATCTTCTGGCTCTATCTCTTCCACTTTATTTAGTTTACTTAGCATCATTCGTGTACGCGTGCCTACTAACTTCTCTAAATCTGTACTTGCTGCATTCAATTTATTTTGTGTTTTTTCCAATACATCGCCAAAAGTTTTAAACTCTTTTTTTACGGTATTTAGAACACCCCAAACCTCAGAACTGCGTTTCTGTATAGCTAATGTTTTAAAACCAAGTTGCAAACTGTTTAAAATTGCAGATAAGGTAGTTGGACCTGTTAGAATAACTTTAAACTTTCTTTGTATTTCTTCTAACAAACCAGGATGTCTGGTTATTTCAGCAAATAAACCTTCAATGGGTAAAAACAATATTGCAAAATCTGTTGTATTAGGTGGATCCACGTATTTCTCGTGTATTTCTTTTGCGGATCGTTTGACACTGTTTAATAAATTTTTAGTTTGCTCTTGCACACCTAGTGCGTCACCTAACTCATAAGCATCTTGTAGGCGAATAAAATCTTCTTGCGGAAACTTTGCGTCGATTGGTAAGAAAACCGTTTTATTTGTAGACTTACCTGGTAATTTTACTGCAAACTCCACCCTATCATTTGTTGCCTTTTTGGTTGCAACATTTGCTTCGTATTGTTCTGGAGATAAAATTTGTTCTAAAATATTACCCAATTGAATTTCTCCTAAAACACCACGTGTTTTAACGTTTGAAAGCACTTTTTTCAAATCACCTACTCCTGTTGCAAGCGTTTGCATTTCTCCCAATCCTTTTTGGACAGCTTCTAGTTTATCACTTACTAATTTAAACGATTGTCCTAGTCGATCTTCCAAAGTCTTATGTAACTTTTCATCAACCGTTTCTCTCATTTTTTCTAGCTTTAGCTCTGTAGCAACGATGAGTTCTTTCTGTTTCAACTCCATTTCTGCAAATTTTTGCTTTTGCAGCGAATTAAAATCGTTTACATTCTTCTCAAAGCTATTCTTAAAATCATTGAGTCCTTTTCTTAGTTCTGCTCTATTTTCCGCTGCTTGTATTGCACTATTTTCTTGGTTTTTAAGAAAGTAATTAGCTATAGCAACTTCTTCTTTTTGAGAGCGCTTTAATAATTTTTCGTTTAAGGCATTGTTATCGGCTTGAAGTTGTGCTAACCTTTGGTTTAAAACTGTATTTGTCTCATTCAGTTTTAGCTCAATTTCTGACCTAATCTCTTTTACATTATTTCTATTATTTTCAGAAATTCTGTCAGAAAAGCTTAAAAAATCGGGTTGAATTTGTTTGTTGTTTAAAACAAAAGCAAAAAGAGCAAGGTTAATGACCAATACTAGAATAACGAGCAATGTTTGTATCTCCATAAAACGAAGATAAGAACTATGTACGTAATTTTTTTACGAACTTAAAAACGAGCTTCTACTCGCGTTAAGACATTAAAAGTTAAAGAGTACATAATCTAACTTCAACATTTGCGTTTTAGCTTTTTTAAGAGATTCCAAATATTTCAATTGAGCATCTATGTACTTAACCTCTCTAGAATTAACCATAAAAACAGTACTTTCTCCTACTAAAAATTCAGTATTTTCTGCATCGAGTAAAGAAGAATAGTCACGCATTAATCTACTATAATTACCTGATTGAATAACTGCATTGGAGTAATTATTCTTAGCAATATTAACTTTAGTCTCTACATTCTCTTTTTGAAAAGCAAACTCTAGTTCAGTATCTATAATCTTAATACGGTTTAAATTAAGTTCGGCTCTTTCTTTTCTTAAAAACAAGGGAATTTCAAAATTAATTCCCCATTTATAGTCTGTAAAATTATACTCTCCTAATGTTTCTGCACCGCTGTTTCCTGCTAGTGCGTTATAATTTAGTGTTAGCTCTGGCTTTAATTGATCACGTCTGTAACGTTGTTCTATATCTAAAATTTCTAGCTTATTTTCTATTAACTGAAAATAGGTATGGTTTTGAAGCGTACTATCAATTACTCTCTCATTTAGACCTGGAAAAGCTACATCTTCTTTCGCTATGGGAATGGTAAGCGAATCAATTTCCATGGGAATACTTCCGTCTAACCACAAAAATACGTTCAATTGCTCACTTGCATTCTGAAAACTAGTTAGTGCTTCTTGGTATCCAACTTGTCTATTCTGAACAATTAATCCAGCTTCAAGTGTATCAATAAAAGCCATCTCTCCTAGTTCGGCATTAATAATTACACCATCCAATCTAAACTGAGCCAAAGCAATTGCTTCTTCAAATGTTTTAAATTGGTGATAAGACTCAAACCAGCTCCAATAAGCAGATCCAGCATTAAAAACAAGCTCACTTAATTGCATATTTCTTTCTAGTTCTGAACTTTCTAGAAGAATTTTTGCTTGTTTAATAGCCGTCCTTCGCTCATCGATAAACAATCCTTTTCCTAGCGGAACCTCTACACCTGCGTACCACAAACCGGCATCTGGTGTTCTGTTTTGATTACTAAGAAAAACACCTTCATTTTGTTCAATACCTGCTATGATATCTATACCTATCCAAGTTGGAACTTTTAATCCAGCATCAATTAAACTGTAATACTTTTTATCTTCAAAATACTTCTGATTAGCATCAGCGAATAACTTCGGATCTAAAGAACCTTTCGATTTTTGTTGATAGCGTTCTGCAATTTGCAACTTCAACTCTGCTTGCTGTGCAATAGGATGATTGGCAAGTACTATTGCAATATACTCATTATAAGGCAACACTTTTTCTTCTTGTGCAAGAGCAAGAGAAAAAACAAAGGAAAGCGTTAAAAGAAAAACTATTCTCATTACTTTTTAGCGTCTTTATTGTCCGACTTCTTATTATTTTTCTTGTAATAATCTGGCGGAAATCCATTAATTTTTCGCCATAGTTCGTACCAAATTGGAACATCCTTAAGCAAAAGTAAATTAGTAGATCCTGTACCTACTCTTAGTTCTCTTGGCCATTTAAATTCAGATTCATCTGCCCTAACCATTACCCTAAACTTTCCGTTATCGCTTATAAAGTTATCAATCGCAACCACTCTTCCATCGTAGGTACCATAACTTGTATTTGGCCAACCTGAAAAAACAATTGCTGGCCAACCGTCAAACTGAATTTTAACTAATTGTCCTACTTCCAACAAAGGCAAATCAATAGGTTCCACGAACATTTCAATGGCTAATTGAAAGTCTGCCGGCATAATACTCACAATTGGTTCTCCTTCTTTAATTGTTTCACCTAAACCAGATTGTATTGCTTTTGTAATATAACCATCTTGTGATGCAAGCACGTAGTACATATTGGATCGCAAAGAATAATTCATGTATTGATTTTGCAATTTTGTAACGTCTAACTCCGCATTGTACATATTAGATAAGGAAGCATATTTTTCAGATTCAGCTTTAGCTAAGTCATCTTGTAACTTGGTTTTAATGGAAAGAATCTCCGTTTCTGCGTTGATTACTTCGCTTCTGGCATTTAACAAATAATTACGTTTTGCGTTCATTTCAGCTTCAGATTTTTGGAGAGTAAGTCTTCTTTTCTCTAAATCTGTTTTCGACTTCAATCCGTCTTCATACAGCTCTAACATACGGTTAAACTGAGCAACGGCAACTTCGTTATTGATTTGGGCAGCTATATAGTCTGCACTATCCGCGCTTACTTTCGCCTTAGATTGCTGAAGTTTAATTCTGGCCTGAGAAACTTTAAGTTCTGCAGTAGCTAACAAGGCATCAATCTGATTATCTAGTGCTTTTACTTTACCGGAATACGAATCTACTACGCTTTCTTTCGACTTTATTTGGTTACCTGTATTCTCAACCAAGTTTGGATCTAGGTATTCATTTTTGATCTCTGAAAGAAACATAATTGTATCTCCTTTTCTTACAGAGTCTCCTTCTCTTACGAACCATTTTTCAATTTTACCTGCAATTAAAGAGTGAATTGTGTTTGGTCTTTGGTCTGGCTTCAAAGTAGTTACTTGTCCACCAGAACGAATATTTTGTGTCCACGGTAAAAAACAGAAAATGAAGAAAATAGACAGAATAGCGAGTATAACATTTCGGAAAACTTTTCCAGACTTTTTATTCTCAACTCTGCATAAAGAACTTAATTCATTTCTTTCTACTTTGTCTTTTATACTTTGAGATGATATGTTAAGCATTGTTTGAAATTTTACCGTTAACAATTTCCACAACTCTATCTACTTTTTGCATAAAGTACTCATCGGTTGAGACCGCAATAAGTGTCCACGGTTGTTTTTTATCTACTAAATAATCAATAATTGCTGTTCTATCCGCACTATTGATATCATGCATTGCATCTTTGAGCAATAATAATTTGGGCTTATGTACAACACTTCTTGCAATAAGTATCTTTTTAACCGTACTCTCTGAAATTTGATTACCTCCAGGTAAAATTGAAGTATTTAACCCAAATTCTGTAGTATTAATGTATGAACGTAGTCCGAGTGCATCTACCACCTCATTAATATGCTCGAGAGTAATTCCTGGTCTACCCAGCGTAATATTATCCAAGATTGTACCTTCAAAAAGCTGTTCTTGATCCATACAATCACCAGTTACTGATCGTAAAGATTCTCTTTTAATTTCGTTTAAAGCAGAACCGTTAAACCTGAGATTCCCTGTATCGAAATTGAAAAGTCCGGAAATAATATTTAAAAGAGAGTGTTTTCCTGAACCATTTCTACCTTGCAGTAAAATGCGCTCTCCAGAAGCGATGGTTAGGTTAAGGTTTTTAAAGAGCGGATCTATTCTATTTGGGTAGGAGAAACATAATTCTTCTATATCTACGCGCATTGGTTTATCCTGAAAATTAACAACTAACCCTTTCTCATCGTAATTTTCTAGCTCTAAATCGGTCACTTTAGAAATTTTATCAATACCTGTTAAGACATCGTATATAGTTTCCATACTCATGATTAATTTTTCTACAGAGCTAATAATCAGTAAAATGATAATTTCAGAAGCAACAAACTGTCCAACATTCATTTCCTGCTCCATTACTAAAAATCCACCAATAATAAGCAGACCTGCAACAACGGCCACCTTAAAAATTACCATTAACCAATACTGACTTAATAAAATTTTAAAGTGTTTTTCTCTAGCGTTTAAATAACCTCCTGTATAGTCGTTTGCTTTGTCTAAGGCTAAATCTGTTTTACCTGCTAATTTGAATGTAGTGCTTGTTCTAGCAAGTTCTTGTATCCAATAGGCAACTTTATATTTAAAATTAGATTCTTCTATACTTGTTGCAACTCCTCTGTTTAGCGTTAACCTAAAAATAAGTAAAACTGAAACCACTAGTACAAGGCTAAAAAACAAGAAAAAACTATGATAAAAGGAAAGTAAAAGTAAACCAAAAATAATTTGAAGGATCGCTGAAGAAAAGTCGATTAGCATTTTAGATAGACCTTTCTGAACTGTAATCGTATCAAAGAAACGGTTTACCAATTCTGGGGCATGGTAATTATAAAGTGCTTCTAGTTTAACACGCGGTATTCTGTATACGAATTCGATGGATGCACGTGTAAAAATCTTTTGCTGTAAATTCTCCGTAATCTTTAATTGATTGATTTGCAGAGCACCCGCAAGCGCTATACCAATTAATACAATAATAATGAGAATAATCCATGACGTACTTATTGCTCCACCTTGGATAAAGTTAATAATTGCCTGTATACCTAAAGGTAAAGACAAGTTGATTAATCCAGCAAAAATAGCGTAGACATAAATATTAGTAATTTCTTTTTTATCTGGTTTTAATAAGAGCCAAAACCTCTTGAGTGGTGTAATTGCAGCTTTTCCTTGTGCCATGTTAATCTAAAATTGTTTTTAATACCATGTTTGAATAAAATTCTACTATTGCGTCTTCACCTTTCACAACATCTGTGAGTTTAGGTAAGTTGGCTGCAAAAAAGCGTTGATGCCTTGCGCCTTCTATCATTGAGGTTACCAACATATGCGGATACATAAAGTTTTTATTACAATCTAATATCAATTGAGAAACTCTTTCTACTAATTCCTTGAAAGGTAAGTAAAAACCTTCTTTATTTTCCTTTTCTACCTCTTTAATAAAATATATTTTTGAGGCATTCTGAATCACGATTTCATTTAATAGTTTTTCATTGATATGTGTAAAGTTAGAATCTTGCTTTATATCTTCTGTTAAAATACGTATTGCTTTCTTTAACCTTACAACACTATCTTCTATATTGTTTGTTCCAAATACTAACCTGTACTCCATCCAGCGCCAATACCAAACAACCAAATACACCAATAAATTGTGTTTACTTTCAAAATACCTGTAGATAGAAGCTTCAGTTGAGTTAATTTGAACGGCAAGCTTTTTAAAGGTAAAGGCTTCAAAGCCTATTTCGGCAATTAAAGAAATTGCACCAGTAATTATTCGCTTGCCCAATTCACTAGAATCAGGATCTTTTAGAAAAATACTTCTGTTTATTTCTAATTTGATATTTGATAAATAAGTATCCATATATACATTAAAAATGCAAATATAATAGTATTACTATCACTTCAGCGTTTTTAACAAACTTTTATAATTTAAAACAAAAAAAAGGTTAGTCGAACAACTAACCTTCTAACCCTTTAGTAGTATGTTAATGTATGTGTGATAAAAACTCTTTCCACTTTTCTTCTTGTAAAAATACTCCACCAGCTTCCATAGTAACTGTAGAACTCGTTGTATCTTCAACTCCTCTAGACGAAACGCACAAGTGTTTTGCATCAATTAAGATAGCTACATCTTCTGTTTCAAGAGCAGTTTTCAATTCATTTAAAATTTGAATTGTCATTCTCTCTTGAACTTGCGGACGTTTTGCAAAATAATTCACAATTCTATGAATCTTAGACAACCCAATCACTTTACCTGATGAAATGTAAGCAACATGCACTCTACCCATGATAGGTACAAAGTGATGTTCACAATTTGAAAAGAAAGAAATATTCTTTTCAACCAACATCTTACCGTATTGATATTTGTTGTCGAAAAGCGCATAACGCGGTTTATTTTCTGGATTTAATCCTTGAAAAATTTCTTTAACATACATTTTAGCAACACGATAAGGCGTACCTTTTAAACTATCGTCTTCTAAATCTAACCCTAGAATATCCATAATTTCTCTGAAATGATCTTGGATTAATTCTATTTTTTCATCGTCTGATTTATCAAACGCACCTTTACGCATTGGGGTTTCAATATTCGTAAAAGAATGGTCATCACCAATTGTTTCGTGATACCTATTTCCATTAGTCTGTTTTACTTCCATAGTAATATTAACAGCAATAGTAGTATTTTGTTTAGCTTTATCTGTAAAAAGTTAAACAGTATTGACTTCTAGGTTACTTTTTCACATAATCAGTAATCAATACAATTTTTTGTCCATCTACTTTTCCTTCGATGTATTTCTCATTATCCATATCTAAAGAAATATTTCTAACAGCCGTTCCTCTTTTAGCTGTAAAATTTGCACCTTTTACTTTTAAATCCTTTATCAGAACAACCGAATCGCCTACTTGCAAAGCTACACCATTCGCATCTAAATGTTTTGGTATATCTGAGCGCTCTAAACCTTCTTTCGCCCAGGTTTCCAAGTCTTCCTCTATATAGAACATTTCTAACAAATCATTGGCCCACACTTCAGACTTCAAATCATGTAAGATTCGATAACTCATCACTTTAATTGCATCTAACTCGCTCCACATCGCATCACTTAGAAACCTCCAGTGATGCTCGTCATATTCTTTTGACTCAATTTGACTTTTACATGTTGAACATAAATGCAAAAGGTCTTCAATATTATTTCCTGATTTTGGAGCTACAATATATAGCGCTAATGGCAATGACTGCGAAGAACAAAACTCGCATTGATTTAAACTTCTTTTTGCTACTTCTTTTTCTAAACTCATGCTTTTAATAAAGAGCAAAGGTACAATTCGACAAACAATTTTGTCTTTAAATAGACATATTTTTACGAAAATGAGATTTCAGGAGTGCGTACGTGTTCTAGCCAGACTTCTGCTGTTTCTTCGCAATTGAAGAAAGAAACCATAATGCCTTTAGAAAAACAGATTTGTTCTATAAATCTCATCTGTAAGTTAGATTCAGTTTCTGGATGAAATAACGCAACTTTAAAAGCAAAAGGAACAGCATGAAAAACATCGTTTATGAGCGCTACTAAATTAAAATCTGCATTCTCTAAAATGAGTCCTGAAGGTTCAATAACCAACCAACCTTTATCTTGATCAAAATCTACATCTGTATGCAGCTCAAAATGCTTTCGCTTTACATAAGTAGTATCTCCATCACTAATAATATTCATTTTAAACTTCGTGTCAACGTGCGCTTTTAAATGATTATTGATCGTTTCAAAACCTCCATTGGCATAATTTATAAATGTTTCTACATCTAAATTATTACTTTCGTTAAGCTTATGGACATCTAAATTCTGAAGAGCAATCTTTTCTATACTTAAGTTTAATGGCTCAGTGCTTTTACTTGTATCTGCCGTTTTTAGTGCGTTTGTGAGATTTAAACTACCATCTGTATGCTGTATGATATTAAAAAACCCATCTTCTACGGTTAATGCTTTTACAATGATATTACCAGACAATAAATCCCAGAGATTAAAACCAGCATAAATATCTTTTACATTGAGAATAGACTGGGTTGTATCATCTTTATTTTCAAACACTTTAACCTCATCTACTTTTATAGAAATCAGTGGGAAATTTTCAAAAGGTGCTAGATGACTCTCACCTACTTCTATTTTTCCTTGAAAGGTTTGGTTAGCCGAGTTTATTTGTGCTTGAACGATAGCATCTTGTTTGAAATAAACAATAGTGATTAAAAGTGAAAAAATTAAAACGGGCAGCGCAACAAGAAAGAAAACCAATCTTTTCCAAAATTTCTTTCGCTTGTAGAAGGGGTTTTTCATAGTTAATTAGTTAAAATATAGACTTCCATTCACCTTTTTATCAACGGTTTAATAAGATGTTCTAAACCATTTACTTTAATATCGTAAATCATTTGCATTTGATCTCCTAACTTACCTTTTGGAAAACCTTTATTTCTATACCAAACGATATAGAACTCGGGTAAATCAATCAAAAAACGCCCTTTGTATTTTCCAAAGGGCATTTTCATGTTTGCTAATTTTATAAGTTCTTCGCGTTGATCTTGGATCATTTTTTTGGTATTCTTTCTAATGTTGCCAATAGATATTTCCAATACTTTTGAACTGAAGAAATTTGTACACACTCGTCTGGTGAATGCGCATGTCTAATATTTGGACCAAAAGAAATCATATCACAATTTGGTAAATGTTTCTTTAAAATTCCGCATTCTAAACCAGCATGACACGCTTTAACCTGCGGTTCTTCGTTGAAAAGTTCTTTATACAAGTCTTCCATTACATTTAAGATAGCCGAATCTTTGTTAGGTTGCCATCCTGGATAATCTCCATTTTGAACCACTTTTGCTCCTAATAATTGAAATGCCGACTTCACAGTATTCGCTACATCGTCTTTTGTAGATTCTACCGAAGATCTTTGTAAAGATTGTGTTTCGAAAATTCCATTTTTAACAATAACTCTTGCTAAAGAAGAAGAAGTTTCTACCAAACCTTCAATATCCGGACTCATTCTAAAAACTCCGTTTGGCACAGCATAAATCGTTTGTAAGATTTTCATCTTATCCTCTGGATTTATTATTTGTTCTGGAACATCAGCTTCTGCAATTGTCCAAGTCATTTCCTTTTCTAACGAAATAAACTCAGTCTTTAATGCAACCGTTTTTTCTTCAAAATAATGTAAAAAGTTATCTTTCTCTGCACTTGGGACAGTGATTAATGCTGTTGATTCTCTTGGAATTGCATTTCTTAAACTTCCGCCATCTAAAGAAGAAAGTCCAAATTGAATATCGCAATCATACAAGAAGCGATTCATTAATTTATTGGCATTTGCTCTTCCTTTATCGATATCCATACCTGAGTGTCCGCCCATTAAACCTCTAAGCTTAATTTCAAACGCTACGCTACCGCCTGGAGTAGTAACTAATTTATAATTGTACGAAGTATTTGTATCTATACCTCCAGCACAACCAATGCTTAATTCATCATCATCTTCTGTATCTAAATTGAGTAAGATAGTACCCTCAAAATTAGACGGATCTAATTCCATTGCACCTGTCATACCTGTTTCTTCGTCAATCGTAAACATGGCTTCAATTGCTGGATGTGGAATATCTGTACTTTCTAGAATTGCCATAATAGAAGCAACGCCAATACCGTTATCTGCTCCCAACGTAGTTCCGTTTGCATCTACCCAATCTCCATTTACACGCATTTCTATTCCTTGCGTATCGAAATCAAAGACAGTATCTTCATTCTTTTGGTGCACCATATCTAGGTGCGACTGCATGATAATCTTTTGTCTATCTTCCATTCCTACTGTTGCAGATTTATAGATAATAACGTTATCAACAGCATCTTTCTTCGTTTCCAAACCTAACTTCTTTCCGAAATTAACTATGAATTCTACTACTCTATCTTCTTTTTTAGAGGGACGTGGAACTGCATTTAAATCTGCAAAGTTTTTCCACATTATTTTTGGTTCTAAATCGCTTACACTCATATTTATTTGAGATTTGAAAAATTCTTCAATTTCTACTATTGCTACTTGGTCATTTTTCTATACTTGATACGCTTTGGACCTTTATCTCCCAAGCGTTTCTTTCTATTTTCTTCATAGTCTGAATATGTACCTTCAAACCAATACACTTCAGAGTCTCCTTCAAAGGCTAAAATATGCGTACAAATTCTATCTAAGAACCATCTATCGTGCGATATAACTACTGCACAACCTGCAAAATTCATAATTCCTTCTTCTAAGGCTCTTAGTGTATTAACATCAATATCATTTGTAGGCTCATCTAATAATAAAACGTTGGCTTCAGTTTTCATTGTCATGGCCAAATGCAAACGGTTACGCTCACCACCAGATAAGACACCTACTTTCTTTTGTTGGTCTGATCCTGCAAAGCCGAACTTAGAAATGTATGCTCTTGCGTTTAACTTTTGATCACCTACTTCTATAAATTCTGTTCCGTTAGAAACAACATCATAAATTGATTTTTCTGGATCTAAATCTTTGTGGTTTTGATCTACATAGCCAAGCTTAACTGTTTCTCCAACTTTAAACGCTCCACCATCAGGTTGAAGTTCGTCCATTATCATTTTAAAGATAGTTGTTTTACCTGCTCCGTTTGGTCCGATTACCCCAACAATACCTGCTGGCGGTAAGCTAAAATTTAAGTTATCGTATAATAACTTATCTCCGAAAGCTTTAGAAACGGCTTCTGCATCAATTACATTGGCACCTAATCTTGGTCCGTTAGGAATTGGAAGTTCTAAGGTCAACTCTTTCTCGTCTGTCCCTTGCGCTAACATTTTATCGTAGTTGGCAATACGCGCTTTGTTTTTGGCATGTCTTCCTTTCGGATTCATTTTTACCCAATCTAACTCACGCGCTAAAATTTTCTGACGTTTAGATTCTGATTTCTCTTGTTCTTTTAACGCTTTCCCTTTTTGCTCTAACCAAGAAGAATAATTTCCTTTCCACGGAATTCCTTTTCCTTTGTCTAATTCTAAAATCCAGCCCGAAACATTGTCTAAGAAATATCTATCGTGTGTTACGGCAATTACTGTTCCTTTGTATTTTTCTAAATGTTGCTCTAACCAATCGATAGATTCTGCATCCAAGTGGTTAGTTGGCTCATCCAATAATAATACGTCTGGTGTTTTTAAAAGTAAACGCGTTAAGGCAACACGTCTTTTCTCTCCACCAGATAAATGTTCTACTGTTTGATCGTCTGGCGGACACCTTAATGCTTCCATTGCAATATCAATCTGAGAATCTAATTCCCAAGCATCTGTTGCATCAATTCTATCTTGCACTGCACCTTGACGCGCAATTAGTTTATCCATAGCATCCGGATCATTTAAGATCTTTTCATCCATGAATGAATTGTTTATTTCTTCGTATTCTGCTAAAAGGTCTACCGTTTCTTGTGCACCTTCCATTACAATTTCTCTAACTGTTTTGTTAGGATCTAATTGAGGTTCTTGCTCTAAATATCCTACCGTATACCCATCGTTAGACCAAACTACATCTCCTTGTACATCTTTATCTATACCTGCAATAATTTTCATTACAGTAGATTTACCCGCACCATTTAAACCAATAATTCCGATTTTGGCACCATAGTAAAATGAAAGGTGTATGTTCTTTAAAATTTGTTTTCCTTGTGGTGTAGTTTTGTTGATACCCACCATAGAAAATATGATCTTTTTATCGTCTGACATATATAAAATTTCGTTTCGTTCAAAGATAATGGGTTTTAATTGGAAATTTGGTATTTGAGATTGGAAATTTTGAAGAGAAAAGCGCAACTTTTGAACAATAAAAAAGTCCTCCAAAACTGAAGGACTTAACTTTTATATTGAGACTCTAATTACAAGCCAAATTTCTCTTTTGCAATATCTGCAACGTAACCTCCAATAGCTAAACTTGCTGTAGCTGCCGGAGAAGGTGCATTTAATACGTGAATAGACTTATCTGTGTACTCTATTCTAAAATCGTCTCGTGTATCTCCGTCTGCTCCTAACAAAAGTGCTCTTACTCCTGCTCTACCCGGCCTAATATCATCCATAGTTAAATCTGGAACCAAACCTTGTAGTGTTTTTAAGAATAATTTTTTGGAGAATGCTCTACGGTATTCATTAATTCCGAACTTCATATTTTTAAAGAACAATTTCCATGTTCCGCCATAGCTTAAAGCATCTGCTGTATCTTTTAAACTGAAATCTGTTTTTCCGTAGCCTTCTCTTTTGAAAGTGAAAACAGCATTTGGTCCGCATTCTATCTCTCCATTCGTCATACGTGTAAAATGCACACCTAAAAATGGAAAATCTGGGTTGGGAACAGGATAAATTAAGTTTTTGACTTTGTGTTTCGCTTGATCTGTTAATTCGTAGTAATCTCCTCTAAAACCAACTACTTTCTCTTTTAAATCTACACCATCTTTTCTGGCTAACCTATCGGCCTGTAAACCGGCACAAAAAATAAGGTGTTTTGCCTTGTATTTTGCTTTATCACAAATTACAGTATCGCCAGCTTCGCCTTTTTCTATGGCAATTACTTCTTGACCTAAATGTGCTTTAGAGTTAGGGTTCATTCCTTCAGCTACTTCAATCATTTTTTCTGTAGCTCCTCTAAAATCTATAATTCCAGTACACGGAACATGAATTCCGGCAACCCCTTTTACGTAAGGTTCGTGGTCTTTAATTTGCTCTGCAGTAATTTTTTGAATTCCTTCAATTTCGTTTTGTAAACCGATGTTAAAGATTTTATCTAGTTGAGGAAGTTCACTTTCATTGGTAGCAACTACAACTTTACCGCAAACATCATGGTCTACTTTATGCTCTTTTGCAAAGGCAACCAATTCGTGTCTACCTTTTACACAATTTTGCGCTTTCAAAGAACCAGGAGTATAGTACAAACCAGAGTGAATTACACCTGAATTATTTCCCGTTTGATGGTCTGCAAACTTTTTTTCTTTTTCTATTAAAACAATGTTTAAATCTGGATTTTGTTTTTGAAGTTTATAAAAAGTAGCAGCACCTACTATTCCTCCACCAATTATTGCAACATCGTAAACCATACTAAAACTATTTGTATTATTTTGCGAACAAAAATAAGCATAGAATCGCTTTGAGCAACACAACAACATATAATTCTGAGGACAAACCGTATTTTGAGAATTTGTATGGACTACGGTTTTATGCTGCGCTTGCTGTTTTCATTTTCCATGCCTTTAGTTTGTTTAGAGAGACTTGGGTAGGTTTAGAAGACAATTTCCTTTTTCAATTTATTACAAAATTTACAAGTAAAGGTAGTTTAGGTGTTAACCTATTCTTTGTGTTAAGTGGTTTTCTAATTACCTATTTATTACTTTGTGAGAAAGCTAAATTTGGCAAAGTAAACGCGCTTCAATTTATTAAGAGAAGAACCCTACGTATTTGGCCTGTTTATTTTCTTGTAGTTCTATTCGGATTTTTCGTATTTCCGTTGCTACCTTATGGTAAAGAACTGGTTTACAATTTAGGTTATTACCTCGGGTTTTTATCTAACATAAATGAAATTCAAGTTGGTTTAAAGGATAGTGTAAACTTTATGACTCCGCCTTGGTCTGTTAGTGTAGAAGAGCAATTTTACGTTGTTTTAGCGCTTTTACTTGGCTTGTTTTCTTTTGTAAATAGAAAGAAGCTCATTTGGTTTTACGTAGCTGTTATTTTGGGAAGTTTAACTTTCAGATTCTTTAATCTAGAAAACGAGCGCGTTATTTATTTCCACACCTTTTCTGTGATGAGCGATATTGCAGTAGGCGGAATATTAGCAATTTTGGCTTTTTCAAAATCAATACTTCCCTTTTTTCAAAATTTGAGTAAACTAAAAATTGTGTCTGTTTACATTCTTGGATTTGCTTTAATCTTATTGAAAAATGTTGTTTTTGCTGGTCAATTTCAAATTATAGAACGCTTAGTACTTTCTTTTTTCTTTGGGTTTATTATACTTGAGCAGGTGTATGCCAATCACTCCATTTTTAAGGTAGATAAACTAAAATGGGTAAAGAAAGGAGGAGAAATTTCGTACGGATTTTATATGTATCACGTTATCGTGATGTACTTTGTATCTAAACTCTTCTATTCATTTGGGTTCAATTCTATCCTTGATTTTGTATCGCTCTATTTACCGCTCACTTTACTAATCAACATTATTCTTGCTTACATGAGTTACAGGTGGTTTGAGCAATTCTTTTTGAGGTTTAAATAAATGCTACTTAATTCTCAATCTCTTTCTTAGCTTTGCTAGTCTATCTTTGAAGTAAAGATCTAACTCTTTAAAATAATCTTCTGGATTGGTGTACTCTGTTATAACTTTATACAAGTGAGCACTTTTTAATTGTTGTAATTCTTTTTGCTTAGCAGTTAAAGTTGCTTCTAAATGTGCAAACTTTTCACTTTTTTCTCCTTGTTGTTTGTCCTTAACTAAATTAGTATTACCCGCCAAAATATGCGCTTTAAAATTGCGTAGTTCTTTTGCCGTTCCTGTTTTGTATATTCTAATTAGTTCTGAGGTAAGTTCATTGGCCAGCTCTTCTTTTTCTTCTTGCATAGAAAAGTTATCCGGATGCACCAGCAACATACACTCTCTGTACAATTT
>Ga0209653_1000218_pt1 | contig 51116 bp, 50 predicted proteins | sample SaaInl6LU_22_DNA_FD_184644 | JGI IMG/M metagenome (GOLD analysis project Ga0209653, IMG submission 184644) | Marine microbial communities from expanding oxygen minimum zones in the Saanich Inlet - ESP_116LU_22_DNA (SPAdes) (version 2) | ecosystem: Environmental > Aquatic > Marine > Intertidal... | reverse complement strand
CAACCTGGGGGAGTTGCAGTGGATTGCAGTAAGGGTCGTTGGCTCTATGTGAGTGAATGGGATAGGGCTTTTCCGGAAGTCGAAACGGTGCAGTTCATTTCCAAGCCGCTTTGGTCCGTCGAGATTATTGATGAGGTTCGGAAGGGGTTGGAGACGGTAGCAGTTGGCGAGTTGATGCAGTCCGCTCAAATACGATGTGTGATGTTTGTATTCGAGGATAGTGATATGCGCTGGTTCTTGGTTCCCGATGGTTGGCGCCCTGGTGCTTCCTAATCTAAGAATGAGGCGAAACGCATCTGGTTTGCCGACCTGGATTCGAGTATGAAAATATGGATTCTTCGCGACAAATATGCACGATCTGACCTATTTTAACGCGCCGTGAAGGATTTCGACAGGGTGTTTCGCTTCTTTGAGCGTGCCGTCTTTGATTTGGTGTCTGCAACTGGTTCCCGTTGCTGCAATCAATGTATCCGTTTTTTCACTACGTATTGTTGGAAAGAGGACCAGCTCGCCAATTTGCATGGAGATATCGTAATGCTCTTTTTCGTAGCCAAAGGATCCCGCCATGCCGCAGCAGCCGCTGGGGATTTCTTGAACGGTATAGTGCTTGGGCAGGCTGAGGGCAAGTCGGCTGCCGGTCGAGCCGCAAAGTGCTTTTTGGAAACAGTGTGCGTGTAGGCGAATGTGCTTTGCCTCCTCGGTGAAGGAACGTTCGTTGATGCGTCCGGCTTTGGCTTCGTTGGCAATGAAGTCGTCAATTAGGTAGCTGTTGGATGCGAGGGCATGAGCTTCTTCTTTAAGCTCCGTTTGGGCAAGATCGATGGCTTCATCTTTAAAGGTCAAGATGCCGGCGGGTTCGATGCCGATCAGTGGCGTTTGGTGGGAGACGATGTCTTTCAGGCTTTGGATGTTTTGGTTGATGCGTTGCTTGGCGTCCCTAATCAGCCCTTTGGATAGCTGTGAGCGGCCACTGTCGACATGCTTTGGAATGCGGACTCCGTAGCCAAGTTGTTCCAGTAGTTCGACGGCTTTTATCCCAAGGTGGGCATCGTTGTAATTGGTATACTCATCATTGAAGAGCCAAACGGAGCCGACTGTGCCGGCGTTCGTATGTGGTGTATGCGCTTGGAACCATTGAGCAAATGTTTGCCTAGAGAGCAGAGGAATGCTGCGATCCGGGTGAAAGCCGACACTACGATTCAGTATCTTTCGCATCGGCTTGGTTTTGAATGCGTAGTTCCACAACCATGGTGCATAGGATGCGATCTTCTGGCTGTAGACAAAGTTGGCGATAAGTTTGGTGCGTAGTGGTATGCCATTGCCATCAAAGTAATGCTGAGTGAACTCCGCTTTCAGCTTCGCCATGTCGACAGTGGAGGGGCACTCCTTTTTACAGCCCTTGCATGAGAGGCAAAGGTCCAAGACCTCTTTGACATCCGGGTTGTTGAACAACTCGACGGTGTTTTTAGGGCCGGAGCTAAAGGCTTGGCGAAGCATGTTGGCCCGTGCGCGCGTGGTGTCCTTCTCATTGCGAGTCGCCATGTAGCTCGGGCACATCGTGCCACCGCTCAATTGGGTTTTGCGACAGTCCCCGGAACCGTTGCACATTTCGGCGGCACCGAGCATTCCGTTGGTTGAGGACCAGTCGAACACGGTCTCAAATTGGGGGGTGGTCGTCTTTGGATTAAAACGCAGCGACGTATTCATCGGCGGGGTGTCGACGATCTTGTTTGGATTAAAGATGTTGGCAGGGTCCCAAGTTTGTTTGACGCGTTCGATGAGTGCGTAGTTGTTCGCGCCGATCATTTGCTTGAGGAATTCGCCGCGCAATCGACCGTCACCATGTTCGCCCGACAAGGAGCCCCGATATTGCTTCACTAATTCGGCAATGCATTGTGCGACTTCCCTAAACAGTTGGTGGCCTTCGGTTGTTTTTAAATTGATGATCGGACGCAGGTGAATCTCTCCCGATCCGGCATGTGCGTAGTGCACACAATCGAGGTTGAAGCGCTCGTTGAGTTGGCGGTTGAACTCGGCGATGTATTCTGGGAGGTCGTCGATCCGCACCGCCGTGTCCTCAACCACCGGCACCGGTTTGGCATCGTCGGGCATGTTGGAAAGTAAGCCGAGGCCGGCTTTGCGCAGATCCCAGATTTTATTGGAGTCGTCACCAAAGAGCACGGGATAGGCGTAGCCGAGCTTTGCGGCCTCCATCTCTGCCTGCATGCGATTCGTCATTTGAGTCACTGCAGCTTCGGACTCGCCGCGAATTTCGGTGACCAGCACAGCGCCGGGGGAGCCTTCGATAAAGAAACGGTTTGCGCGGTGCTCTATACTACGCTCGGTGCATGCGAGTAGGTAGTGGTCGATGAGCTCTGACGCAAAACAGTCGTGGCGAACGGCAATCTGTGCGGCTCGTAGGGCTTCATCGATAGTATGGAAGTGGGCACACTGAACGCCGCTGACAGGTGGTGGCGGAGGCTCGCAGTGTAGCTTTATTTCAGTGACGAAGCAGAGGGTGCCCTCGCTGCCGGCGATCAGTTTCCCGAAGTTGAAACATTTGTCAGAGTCGGGGTCGATCGCTTCAGCATCCATCAGCAGGTCGAGCGCGTAGCCCGTATTGCGACGCGGGATGTCAGGATGAGGAAACTCTGCTCGGATTTCGTCACGGGTCTCGGGGTCCTTCAGCATGTCGCGGATGTCGCGATAGAGTTGTGTCTCCAAGGAATCAGGGCCTTTACATTTAGCATCGAACTCAGCCTTGCTCAACGAACCGAAGACAACGGTCGAGCCGTCGGAGAGAAGTGCCGTCACTTCGAGGACGTGGTCGCGAGTGCTGCCATATTTAATCGAATTCGAACCGCAGGAATTGTTGCCGAGCATACCGCCCATCATGGCACGGTTTTGGGTCGAGGTTTCGGGGCCAAAGAACAGTCCACGTGGGGTAAGTGCCATGTTGAGTTCGTTGCGTATGACGCCCGGTTCTACGCGCACCCAATGTTCATCGGTATTGATTTCTAGGATACGTGTGAACGTTCTTGAAACATCGACCACGATGCCAGAGCCCACGACTTGCCCTGCAAGCGAGGTGCCCGCGGTGCGAGGGATGAGCCCGATCTTATGCTCGCGGGCAAATGAAATGAGTGTGCGGAGATCGTCGACGTCTTTTGGAAATGCGACAGCGAGGGGCATTTCCTGGTATGCCGAGGCGTCGGTGGCGTATATGCGACGCATCGCATCGCTATCATGTAGCTCGCCATGGAGTGATACTTTTAATTTATATAGATGGGTGCTGGTCACTTGGCGTAGTTTAAAGTCTTAGATTGCTACGCTATACTTTTAGTAGTATTGTGGTGAAGCAAATGTAATGAGAAAGTGGTGGAAATTTTTTGGAGTATTGGGACTGCTAGTCGTCTTATTTTTTCTCCTAACCCCTAAAGTCGGAAGGCTTGGGCATTCTGACCGTATAGCCACTACACAGTCGAATATTAGGTTTGCGGCGATATCTATTCTTAATTGGACGACTAGTGGTGGCCGAATTAAGCACCTTGAAGATCTGTCTTACTTGCCTGAAGGATGGATGCCGTATATGCATTGTCGTTATTTTGACTCAGAGTCTAATCGTGGTTATGACTGGTTATATTTCGGAGGGTCGATGACTGGTGAGTATCCGTCGAATAAGTATATTCTATTGGCTGCTCCCGTTACTTTTGAATCTCAGACCTACAAAGAATATTTTGGCTCTGAGACCTGTCGCGTGGTTGCATATGCTGACGGGTCAGCAGGTATGATGAGCGAAGAAGAGTTTTGGAAACGAGTTCGTCTCCAAGAGCGGGGGATTTTCGAGGAGGTGATTGATGAAAAGTAAATTTATATGGTTGGGGCTATTTTTTCTGACCGTTGGGGTTATATTCGTTATGGTTTTCCTTCCTTCATTACTGGTCGATCGTTCTGTGGCTTACAAAGCGGGTGCCTCTACCCAAGCTAGACAAGTTGTGTTAGCATTGATGACTTACTCAATTTCTGGCGAAGTGCGTCCCTTTCCTGATTTTCTTTATGAGTTGGAAATGTCAGGGTTTGATAATGATTACCTTGGTTATAAAGATCCAGAATCCGGAAATAGCTACGATTGGTTATATTATGGACGTGGGGTTACTCCCGACCAGGAGACTCTCGATTCTGAGTTTATTCTGATTGCAGCTCCGACTTTATTTAACAATAAAGGGCAGTATCCTAAAGGACCGGAGACGAGGGCTAGAGTGGTTGCTTATGTTGGCGGTAATACCGCTGTTATTTCCGAGAATGACTTTATCACTCAAATTAAGAAACAGCGTAAATAACACTGTAAATTGTCGGGCTGCTTAAGTTTTTTTGATCACGTTTCCGTTTTTGTATTCATGTTACTCTCAACCCATTCCATGAAGATCTTCGACGAAGCATCTGCCGAACGAATGGGGTATCCTCCCGCAGCTTCGACTCGCTCTGCTTCTTCTGGTTCGAATGTTCGAACTAGGATTTTTGGTTTTTCGTCTCGTAAGTATCTCAGAGCGATTTGAGCGTCTCGAGTGCGTCGCATTGAGCAAATAATGATGCGTGCCTGCTTCGCATGTGTGGCTTCGAGTGTCTGTTCGTCAGAGCCGTCGGCTTGGATACAGGGGATCTCTTGCTTGATCAATTGCCGAATGATTGCTGCGTCGTCGTCGACAACCACTATCGGGATGTTGTGTTCTTGTAAGGTTTTAATGGTGCGTGCGCCTGCTCGTCCGTAACCCAATAGCACCGCGTGATCTGACATTTCTTCGCAGCCAGATTCGCCACGGCGATAGCGAGGGTGGAGCTTCATTAAAGACCATGAGACTTTGTCTCGAGAAATGAATGGCGTGAGTGTCATCGTGCTCACTGTGATGATTGCTATCAGTGAAAAGAGCTCCTCGGAGATTTGCCCCGATGCGACGCCGGTCAATGCTAGCATGAGTGAGAATTCACTCGTCTGCGATAGCATTACACCCGTTTCAATCGACGCTCTCGTCGAATAGCCGACGGCCTCTACAATGATAGAGACCAAGGTCACCGTGACAGCGATGAGCACGATAATGAATATCAGGCTGTGCCACAACATTTCAGTTGGTGGCATTGTGAGCACAGATCCTATGCTTATGAAAAAGAGGGCGAGGAAAAAGCCCGAGAGCGATCCGAGCATACCACGGACTAAGCCATTCATCGGGAACGCGGACAATGAGAATCCAGCGAGGAAGGCACCCACAAGGAAGGGGAGCTGTAAGAGATACGCCATGCCTGAAAATGCAAAGAGCATGCCGAGTGCACCCAGCATGAGTTCTTCGTCATCTAGCTTTAGGCGCTTTGTTACCCACGGAATGAGCCATTTGTGGGCGGCGATGGCGAGAAAACCCAGTGCGATTGCATTGGCGACTCCATGGATACTTGCGAGCAAGCCGTCGGGGGATTTGAGCAGTGCGACCATCAGCAAAATGATAAATACATCTTGCATCAACAGCACGCCCAGCACGAGCCGCCCGAAGGGTTCAAACATTTGCCTGCGGCGTTGTAGGTGGCGCACCACGACGAGTGTTGAGCTTGCGGAGAGTGAGCATCCTAGATAGAGAGCAGTCGTCCAGTCGTAGTCGAGGAAGCGTGCAGTGAATACGCCTGCTGCTCCGAGTGTGATGAATTGCGTGATCGCAACGATTAAGATTGGTTTTGTGCGGCCGAGCATACGACGCGGACTGAGGTCGACGCCTGCAGTGAAAACCAAGACCGCGAGTCCGACCTCAATCATTTCTCGCACTAGATCATCGTTAGCCTCGATGCCCAAGTGGTTTCCAATCGCGCGTAGGCAGACTCCTGAAAGCATTAACAATGGAATCGGCGGCAGGTGAAAAAGCTTAGCTGCACCAAACGCAATCGCTGCGGCGATCAAAAGAACGGCGAACCCGGTCATGACGAGATCACCCCTTTCTCGCTTAGTAATTGGCGTTGTTCGACGATGCCATCCACCGCTGGCATGATTAAGTAGCTCGTGTCTAGGTCGAGTAGATCATTCACTACGGAGATATCAAAGGCATGAATGGCGCAGCGCACGCCTGCAGATCGGCAACGGTAAGCGAGCAAATGGTTCGTATCTTCGATTTGTAGCGCGGAAATGACTAACTTGGCATCACGTAAGCCAATTTCTTCAACGACGGATTGGTATTCCACATTGCCGATTAATTTTTCTGCAGGATCGAGACCTTCGAGTTTATTGGGGTCGGTATCGATCGCTAGGACATGTTCGCCGCGTGCAGTCATCGCATTGACGATGTTGCGCCCTAGTGCATTCATGCCAACCACGATGATGTGGTTTCTTAAAATCTTGGATACTTCTTGGTCGGGCTGTTGTTTGGCTTTTACAATTTTTAGTAGTCCCCAGCTTTTCATTTTTTTATGTAGGCCTTCGCTATAAATGATCAGATATGAGGACAGTGCGATCGTGAGAATGCCGACAAGGCCACCGAGTGCTACAATAGTGCTGTTGATCAGTCCGGTCGCTGCGCCCAGTGCCAGTAGAATGAAGGCAAACTCGCTGACTTGACCGGTCGCTACTGACGATTGGAACGCGGTGTATTCGCTGAACTTCATACGGGCTAGGATCGTGTAGACGATCAAAGGCTTTGCCAGTAGCACAAAGAGGCTAAGTCCGACCGCCGCTGGCCAGATTGTCGCCATTTCACCGAATTCCATTTTAATGCCGAGTGTGACGAGGAAGATTGCGATGAAGAAAGTCATGAGCGGATGCAGGCGCCGATGGAGGTCTTCATGTATCGGAAGTTGGGCAATGGCGATCCCCGCAAGGAAGGCGCCGATCTCGACCGACAGATGGAATTGATGTGCGAGGAGCACGACTAAGAAGCACCAGCAAAGTGCCCAGATGAAGACCGTGTCTGGCGAACGCGATGCCCATGCGAAGGGCTTCGGTAGCACGTATCTTGAGGCCGCGAGGGAAACGATCAGTAAGACTGCCATGCCACCAAACGCGAAGGCTAGGTTTTTAGCGAGCTGCACTAGTTCAATTGATTCACCGTCCCCGAGGCCGCTCAAGATCGTTAGACAGACGATGACGACAATGTCTTGCGCCAAAAAGAGCGAGATCGCAATTCGCCCATAGAGTCGATTCGTGGCACCTTTTTGATCCAAAAGCTTGATGACCACAACCGTGCTGCTGAAGGTGACGGTAGCTCCCAAGAAAACGGATTCGATGACTCCGAAGCCCATCAGCTTTGCTACGGCAAAGCCGCCGACCGCAGTTAATAGCACCTGCAAGCCTCCTAAAATTAGCGCTACCTTGCCGAGATCTTTGATTTTTTGTAGGCTTAATTCGATGCCGACTAGAAAGAGAAGTAGAGCGATTCCGAGCTCAGAGATGACTTCCAGAGAATGGTCTAGTTCGACCAGTCCGACTCCAGGTCCTAGCACCATGCCGGCTAGAATGTAGCTCACAATTGACGGCATCTTGACTAGCTTTCCAAGGAAAGCAAAGCCTGCCGCCGTAATGACGATGAATCCAAGGTTGAGAAGTAGGTGTAGGTCGGGTGTCGGCATTGCTCTCTGCTAGGGCGTGTCGATGATTAATTCAGTAGGTATCGCGCCGCGCGTAAACGGAAATGATTAAAGTCTTGTGAACTTTTGAGATCCGTGGGGGCTTCATTTATGAAGGCCACCGAGGAAGAGTCTTGCACGCTGCGGCCTTCATAAATGAAGCCCCTACGCTCAATAGCTTTCACGAACCAGCCCCATCAGAAACTCGCGGTTGCCGTCGGTGCCTTTGATCGGGGAATCCATGGTGCCGATCAACTGTGCGCCCGGCAGTTCTTTGAGTGCGAAGGCCTGAATGCTTTTAAGCACTCGCTCGTGGATTGCGTTATCGCGGATGATTCCACGACCGGCGTCCACTTCGTGCTTTTGTGCCTCAAATTGCGGCTTAACAAGTGCTACGAGGCGCCCGCCTGGAGCCATGAACTGCCACATGGCGGGCAGGACCTTCGTGAGTGAGATAAAGGAAACGTCGGTAACGATAATCGGGTAGTCCTCGCGTGGGAGATCGCCTGGCTTTAAATGGCGAGCGTTGGTTTTTTCGATGTTGGTAACGCGCTCGTCTTGGATGAGTTTATTGTGCATTTGCGCACGACCGACATCCACACAAGTGGCGCTGATGGCTCCGCGTTGTAAGCAGCAGTCGGTAAAGCCGCCAGTGGAGGCGCCGATGTCGAGTATTGGCAAACCTTCAACTGAAATGTCGAATCGATCTAAAAAGCCCTCGAGCTTTTCGCCACCGCGACTCACGAATCTGGGGGGCGATTCTACATCGACAGCGCTATCGATCGGGAGACTGCGTCCGGGTTTGTCGAGCCGCTCGGTGCCGAGCTTTACTTTACCAGCAAGGATGAGCGCCTTAGCCCGTGAACGTGTGTCAGCGAGGCCGTTGGCAACCAGTAATTCATCTAGGCGGATTTTCTTAACGGAAGCCATCTATGAGAGTTCTGGATCAGGATTAGTGCGTTGAACGACATCGATGTCACTAGAGCGGATATGTAGGTCGCGCTGAGGGAAGGGTATTTCGATATTATGTTCCTTAAATAGATCCCAAACTTTTAAAAGCACTTCGCTGCGCACGCTGCCGACACCATTTGACGGGTCCGCGATCCACATGCGTAGCTCCAAATCCACTGAGCTATCTCCAAAACCAAGTAGTTGGCAGGCGGGAGGTGGGCTATTTAGCACTCGACTAGTGCCTTGGGCGGCGTCGAGGACGAGTTGAATGCATTGATGCGGATCTGCGTTGTAAGAGACGCCGATAGGCACGCGCACACGCACTAGATTATCCGTGAAGGACCAATTGATCACTCGTTGAGTGATTAAATCTTCATTTGGGATCAAGTGCTCAGTGCCATCGCGAGTGATAACTGAGGCGTAGCGTGCGCGTAAATTATTAATCCATCCATAGGTGCCATCAATTTCGATTACATCGCCTGGTTTGATCGAATTATCCATGAGCAGAATGATTCCGCTGACGAAATTCGACACCACTTTTTGCAGGCCGAAACCCAGACCGATGCCGATCGCACCACCGAGAAAGGCAAACGCTGAAAGGTCGATGCCGATCGATCCGATCGCAGTGACAACGGCAACCGTTATCAGTATAATGCGGACGATCTTCGAAATCAGCACTTTTAGGGATCCACTCAATCGAGGGATCCGTTGTATTTGCGTTTCAGCGATTCGAGCAACCGCTAGACCAACCCACAAGGTCAATGCGAATGCGATAATGCCAGCGAGAATTTTCCATGCCGAGATGGTCAGATCGCCCATCGCGAAGTGCATTTCATCCAGCAAGGTGATACTGTCTTTGACTAGATCGAGACCGAAGAGACCTGTGAGCAGGTATGCAATCGCCGCGACCGATTGTGCCCAAAAGCGCTCTCGAAGGAGGCTTGTCAGTAGGCCAATGGCAATCCAGGTGGCACCCAGGTAGGTGAAAAATCGCAGGATTGGGGTGTCTATGCCGATAATGAGCGAGAGTAACAAATAGACGGGCAATAGGGTGAGCCACTGTGCGACAAAAGCGGAGTTCGTTTGCAGCCAAAGCTTTGGCGTGAAATTGTCCCGTTCTTCAGGCCTATTTTTCTTGCCGAAAAGACGTCGATAAAGACTAAGCAAAAGCAACACGATGAGGACTTGCCACAAGTCACCGATCTTAAAGCCACCTTCAGGAGCCAGTAGATCGCCCCAATTTTCCATAAATTCCATGGTGCTTAGTAAGTCGCGATAATTCGATGTCGCAATCTTTTTGCATATTTACAAATAGTCCTCATATTGACGCGAATGCGCCATATCATTCTACCTATTGTTATTATTGCCTGTGTCTCTAGTCACACATCTGCTCAAAACCGGATCGGGACTGGAGAGGTCGATAAGCTATATAAGTCGACCTGTGCTAGTTGTCATGGTGAGGACCTTAAAGGTGGATTGGGCGGTTCATTACTGACGATCGATACATGGAAGCAGGTCGGTAAGACCACGAGTTTTTTGGACTATGTTAAAGAGGGTAACCTAGAGATGGGTATGCCAGCATTTGGAGGCGCTTTGTCCGACCCGCAAATTCGGTCGCTCGAAATCTACATTGATGAAATGCGCCAAAGCGCCGCCCGTGATGGTGCCACTTTGGTTGAGGCGCACGATGGAGTGTATTCGGCAGGTGGATACCAGTTTACGGTAGAGACGATTGTTGCTGAAACAAACAAGCCATGGTCGATTGCGTTTTTGCTCGATGGTAACGCGCTCGTTGCCGATCGTGATGGGGACTTACAGGTTTTGAAGGATGGCCAGTTGTCAAAACCAATAGCAAATACACCAGAGGTCTGGGCGAGAGGGCAGGGTGGCTTGCTCGAAGTCGCGCTGCATCCAGAGTATGCGAAGAATGGTTGGGTCTATCTATCCTTTTCCGAAAGTGGCGGTAAAGTGGCTGGAAAAGTCGCGGGTATGACAAAGGTCGTTCGCGGACGTATCGTCAATCATGAATGGACTGATCAAGAAGTGTTGTTTGAAACGCCACTTAAGTTCCATCGCTCCTCTGGGGCGCATTTTGGTTCACGTTTTGTCTTCAAAGATGGCTATCTCTTTTTTGGTATTGGCGACCGTGGTGCCCAAGATATGGCGCAAGATCTCAACGCTCCGAATGGCAAGATTCATCGTATTCACGACGATGGGCGAGTGCCGAAGGATAACCCGTTTGTAGATGTCCCAAATGCCTATCCGACAATTTGGACCTACGGAAATCGCAATCCGCAAGGCTTAGACCTGCATCCTGCCACTGGTGAACTTTGGGAGTCCGAGCACGGTCCCCGCGGTGGTGATGAGATCAATGTCATCGAGCGTGAGAACAATTACGGTTGGCCGGTCATCACCTACGGTATGAACTATAATGGCAAGCCGATCACGGCGATTACTGAGAAGGAGGGTATGGAGCAACCGAAGCATTATTGGACGCCTTCGATCGCTGTTTGTGGCATCGACTTTTACGAGGGTGACGTTTTCTCAGACTGGCAAAATGACTTACTCGTAGCTGGGTTGGCTTCTCAGGAGTTACACCGTTTGGAGGTAGAAGATGGCAAGGTCTTAAGCGATCAGATCATTCTGCATGGTATCGGTCGTATACGTGACGTGGCAAGTGGACCTGATGGGTTCATCTATCTCTTGCTTGATCGCCCTGGGAAAATAGTGCGCTTAGTCCCAGTTCAATAGATCGATTGTTATTAATATGCATTTGCGAGCGACGGTTGCGTTCGATGCGGAGTCACTGTTGCGGGCGCAAGCCTTGGCGGATCGTTTTGATGTGCCCTGCTTAGATGCGCGGCATTTAGATACCTTGAAGCCACGTGCGATCCATCGATTGGTTGCCGATAATGTTGATGAATTAGAGCAAGATGGCGTCTTCGTGTGCGCTCAAGATGGTGTGCGACTATTGTCCGGTGGCGATCAGGTCGGACTGATGATTCAAGCGGATTTCGTAGGTGCCACGGTATCGTATCGACGCGAAAAAGGAGGTGGGCGTCGCCAAATGATCGCCAAAGCGATGGGACTGAAGTCTGGAGTTTTTCCGCATGTTTTGGACGCCACTGCAGGCCTGGGAGGCGATGCATTTGTTCTCGCGAGCCTTGGATGTCGACTTACTTTGCTGGAACGTTCACCAATTGTCCGTGCACTTTTGGCAGAGGGCTTAAGCCATGGCTTAAGGGTCGCAGAAGAGACGGACCCTGAGCTTTCGAAGATTCTTAGCGCGATGTCGTTACACGAAGCCGATGCGTCGACACATCTTGACCAACTTGAAGGAGCCGCCTGCCCTGATGTCGTATATCTCGATCCCATGTTTCCAGAACGCTCTAAAAGCGCACTCGTGAAAAAGGAGATGCGGGTATTCCACCGTCTCGTTGGCGAAGATGCCGACGCCGGTGCCTTATTGCCCTTGGCATTGAGTAAAGCTCGCTATCGTGTGGTAGTGAAACGGCCTCGATTGGCGCCCTTTTTAAACGAAACGAAGCCCAGCCATAGTTTAACGGGTAAGCGTAATCGTTTTGATGTCTACGTTCTGAAGGGCATGCCTGACAGGCTCGGCTAAGTCGACTTTATCATGTGCGTCATTCGTGACTGTGGCGTCTACACTTGAACATTGCTTAACAATAAATTTTTCCAGATTTTGGAGGGACGTCCATTCCGTCACTTTTTTCGGCGCTGCTGTTGACCTTCTCACGTTTTTGCTTGGGATGCTGCATATGGAAGCAAATTTTACAAAACTAGCTGGTGTGTTGACCGCGTTCTCTACCAATTTGCAAAAAGGTGAGCGGGTGCTGATTGATGCCTTCGATATCCCAGAAGCGATGGTTGTGGCACTTGTGCGTGCGGCTCGCGACCGGGGCGCAATTCCATTTGTGAATATTCAGCGTGCTCGTGTGAGCCGTGAGCTAGTCAACGATATAGATGCTGATCAGTTTGAGACGCAGGCCACTTGGGAGCTCGCGCGTATGCAGAAGATGGATGCCTATATCGCGGTACGCGGTTCAGATAATATTTTTGAGATGTCCGACGTTGACCCTGTTAAAGTGAGCCGTGTGATGCGGGCGATGAAGGAAGTGCTCGATTACCGTGTAAACAAAACCAAGTGGGTGATCTTACGTTGGCCGACGCCTGCGATGGCACAGCAAGCAATGATGAGCACCGAAAGCTTTGAAGACTTTTTCTTTCGAGTATGCACGCAGGACTACGCTCGTATGACTGAAGGTATGCAAGCTCTTGAAGACTTGATGTCGCAGACAGATCGAGTAGAACTCAAGGGGCCGAAGACCGATCTGCGTTTTTCGATCAAGGGCATCGGAGCGGTTGCCTGCGGTGGTAAGCATAACATCCCCGACGGTGAGGTGTTTTCTTGCCCAGTTCGTGACTCTGTCGAAGGTGAGATCACCTACAACGCACCGACGATCTACCAAGGCGTTTCTTTCGATAATATCCATCTCAAGTTTGAGAAAGGGAAGATTGTTCACGCCGAGAGTTCCAACACAAAACGTTTGAACGAGATCCTTAATTCCGACGAGGGGGCACGCTTTATCGGTGAGTTTGCAATTGGCTTTAACCCACATGTGCTCGAGCCGATGCGCGATATACTATTCGACGAGAAAATCGCGGGTTCTTTCCACTTCACACCCGGGCAAGCTTATGAGGAAGCCGACAATGGTAACCGTTCTCAAGTCCATTGGGACATGGTGCAGATCCAGCGCCCTGAATATGGCGGCGGTGAAGTCTGGTTTGATGGTGAGTTGATCCGCAAGGATGGCCTCTTCGTAAAGGAATCACTTAAGAAATTGAATCCTGACTACTTGCTCGGTGGTGAGTAAGCCTCAGAGTCTAACGAATCACCCAAAACTGGGCGTGTATGTTCACGTTCCCTTCTGTGCATCGACTTGTGATTTCTGTGCCTTTTATCAAGAAAAACCACGACGTGGCGACCTTGACCGTTACCTCATGGGCATGGATGCCGAGTTTGCGCTATTACCGCAGGACCGGCGAGTGGACACTGTTTTCTGGGGTGGTGGCACGCCAGGTTTACTCGCTGCGAAAGACTTGGAGCGACTGGGTCAATCCATGCTCGAGCATTTAGTCGAGCCGCCAAAAGAGTGGACGATAGAGATGGCTCCCTCCACTGTGAAGGAGGACAAGCTCGAAGTTCTCAAGGAGCTCGGTGTGACACGTGTTTCGATGGGTGTGCAAAGTTTTGATGCAGACTTATTGGAGTCCCTAGGGCGCTTGCACCGGCCGAATCAAATCTACACAGCATGGGAGCGCTTGAAGGCCGCAGACTTTCCGCAGACCAATCTCGACCTTATGTTCGCGATTCCTAATCAATCATTGGAGCAGTGGGAAGCCGCTATTTATGAAGCCGCCCGTTTAGGCCCCACGCATTTGTCGACTTACTGCCTCACCTTCGAAGAAGATACCGCTCTCTATGTAAAACTCTCCGAGGGTAAAGTCTCGATCGATGAAGAGCGCGAGCGACGCTTTTATGAACGCGGTTGGGAGTTATTAGCCGAGCTCGGCTACGCACAATATGAAGTCTCCAATTTTTCAAAGCCTGGAGCTGAGTGTGTCCATAATGTGAATACATGGCGTATGCAGGAGTGGATCGGTTGCGGTCCTTCGGCTGCCAGCCAATATCAAGGTGAGCGCTATCAACGGCCAGCCAATCTTGATGAATGGGGAGCCTCTATGGAGTCGGGCCAACCTGCTAAGACCGAACGAGTCGAGCTGGATGCGTCGATTCTCTTTGCCGATGCACTCGTATTTGGGCTGCGAATGAATACTGGCTGCAATTTAGATATGATTCGCGATCAGTTCCACGCCCCTGAAGTCTTGCAGTCAATAGAGACCTTATTGAAGCGCCTTGAAGTAGAAGGTCTACTCCTGCGAAAGGGTGCCAACATACTGCTCACGCATAAAGGTCGCCTCGTCTGCGACGCCATAGGCAGCTCTATCTTGGAAGCCGTTGATGAAGCTTGAGTAGACTTGACCTCACATTGGCGACATGACTCAGAGCGAATCGATGGAGCTGTCGGCTGAGCTTTGTGCGATCGGTTTTGCGCAGACAATGCGCCAGTCGCCGTTTTCAGTCTGCCCAATTGTGAATAGGCTGGTTAAGTCGTCTTCGACGTTATAGGAGACACGCATTCTGTAGCCAGGTTCTAGGCTTGGACCGTATTGGACACCATTGTGTGTGTAGTCTATAGATTCCTCTGGCGCGTTTGTCAGGGGTTCGAAACTGATCGCTTTGATTGGTAAACCGAGCTCGTTGTTGAGCGCACTCTTTAGGAGTGTCAGTGTCGCAGCGTCACAGCCTTCAGTATGGTAGAGTGAAAGTAGGGGTTGGATGGTCGCTGCGTTATTAGCAGCTTTGAATTCGTCGCGGAGAGTTTCGAGTGCTTCGCTATAGTCAGCTTTGGGTGCGCACGCACTGACGAGGGCAATTGTTAAGATGATGCCTATTTTATGAGCGATATGGCGCATTCGATTTATAAAAATCCCTGCTATGACCCGCCTGCTATGGGGTTTACGCACTGCGGTCGTCACGAGTGGCGGCCCTAGGATTTGGCTACTTCGTGTGGTCGTCGGTTTCGATCATTTCGTCGCCTGCGTCAATCGGGTCGTCGTAGGCATCTAGTGTTGGGTCTTCAAGTTGTTTCACTGTGTTGGATTGATCGATCCGTCCACTTTTGAAACCAGTGGCTGTGATGTTGATATAGCCCAGGTTTTCGATGCCTAAATTCTCACTGAGCGCATGGCGCAGGTGCGATTGCAGAGTGTCTTCGATCTCACGGAGGCGGCCTCCAGCGAGTAGCTTTATGCTGACGTCGAGATTGGTGACCTTACGTTTGCTGACTAGCTTAACTCGCGGTTTGGAGACATTGTTAAGTTGTTCGCAGGAGGTTTGAACGAGTTCGACAATGGCTGAACGGCTGACCATGACGTGCCCGTTCTCAGTGGCATATGCGAGCACTTTGTTGGGCTGACGACGTAGCCGTAAGACAAGCAGGAATCCTAGCAGGAGGACCAAAATGACAACGCACCCGATGGCCATGGGTGGGGCATCTGTCAGTTTCTGTATGAACTCTGATAAGGTTGAGGAAGTCGTGCTTGAAGAATTCATGGAAGCTTAGGAGGGGGCCGATTTAGTCTGTATGTGGCTGGTGGTCCCAGTCGTCTTTCGCTTCCTCTTCGTTTGTGCGGACGCCGTCGATGACTACGTTCACGCAGGCGACGTTTTTGCTAGTCATTTTCTCAACTTGTTCGGCGACGCGTTCTTGGATTTGAGTCGCAACAGTGGCGAGCTCGACGCCGAAGCGAAGGATGACGCGAATTTCGATTTGGTAGTCGCCCACTTCGTCTTGGTCGACGCGGGCACCACGTTCATCACCTTTCTTGGCTTTGAAGATGTCGGCAATGCCGTCGACAAAGCCGCCGCCAACTGCGGAAACACCGGAAACTTCAAGTGCGGCGAGGCGCACGATGCTGGCAACCACGCTGTGGTTGATGCGAATTTCTCCAAGGGTATTGGAGTCCTCAGACATTGTTGGGATTGTTGATTCGTCGTTTTCAGATGAATGGCTCATAATCTTAGTGTGCTTATGGGATCGGTTTAGGTGTAAAGGTCTTTAGGGACGCGTTCGATGAATTCTTCGATATACTTCGTTGTGGCTTTACCCTCGCGGAAGATGGGGTCGCGAATGATTGCGCGCGAGAAAGGAATATTGGTTTTGATGCCTCGGATGATGTATTCGCCGAGTGCGCGATCCATGCGGTCCATTGCGAGTTCACGGGTCTTGCCGAAGGTCATGACTTTGGCGATCATACTGTCATAGTATGGTGGGATGGTATAGCCGCCATAACAGTGAGAGTCGATACGCACGCCGTGGCCACCAGGAGCATAGTAGAGTGAGATTTCTCCGGGGCAGGGGGCAAAGTTGCGGCCTGGGTCTTCAGCGCAAACACGGCATTCGATGCAGTGCTTGGTGATTTTAATGTCTTTTTGCTGGTAGCTAAGCTTTTGACCGCTGGCTACAAGTAGTTGCTCTTTAACGAGGTCGACACCGGTAACTTCTTCGGTGACGCCGTGCTCGACTTGAATACGGGTATTCATCTCGATGAAAAAGTAATCGCCATTGCCGTCGACGAGGAACTCTACGGTGCCAGCGCCTTCGTAATTGACTGATTTTGCGAGTTTGACCGCATCTTCACCCATTTTTTTACGAATCTTATCGGAAATGAACGGTGAGGGCGCTTCTTCGATCACTTTTTGGTGACGGCGCTGGATCGAGCAGTCTCGTTCACCAAGGTGAATCACGTTGCCGTGTTGATCGCCCATGAGCTGGATTTCGATGTGGCGTGGTGCCTCAAGGAAGCGCTCCAGGTAAACCGCGCCGTTGCCAAATGCTTTTTCGGCTTCGTTACGGGCATTGTTATATTCTTTGACGAATGCGACAGCGTTGTTTGCGGTGCGCATACCTTTGCCACCGCCGCCAGCGACTGCTTTAATGATTACCGGAAAACCGATTTTCTTAGCGGTTTCAATAGCGTCTGTTTCGTTATCAACGGTGCCATCACTTCCAGGAATGACGGGAACGTTTGCCTTAACCGCCATGTCACGAGCCTTTGCTTTGTCGCCAAAATTGATGATGGCTTCAGGGCCGGGGCCGATAAACTTGATATTGCACTTAGCGCATTGTTCAGCGAAATCAGCATTTTCTGCAAGAAAGCCGTAGCCAGGGTGGATGGCATCGACATCCGCGATTTCGGCGGCTGCAATAATACGATCAGCTTTCAGGTAACTAAGGTTGCCGGCTGGTGGGCCGATGCAAATCGCTTCGTCCGCGAGTTGCACGTGGAGTGATTGCTCGTCGGCCTCGGAGTAAACGGCGAGCGTTTTGATTCCAAGTTCGTTACAAGCACGGACGATGCGGAGCGCAATTTCGCCCCGATTTGCGATAAGAACTTTTTTAATCATTCAGAAAACTTAGGCCGTTTTAACTTTGAAGAGTGGTTGGCCGTATTCGACAGCTTCACCATTTTCGATGAGCACTTCTGTGACGGTGCCACCGATTTCAGCTTGGATCTCATTCATCACCTTCATGGCTTCGATGATGCATACGATGGAGTCTGCAGTGACTTTATCGCCAACCTTTACGAAGGCAGGGCTTTCTGGCGAACTCGCGCTGTAGAAAGTGCCAACCATGGGTGATTTTACGATTTCGACGCCTTTTTCCTCTACAGGTGCAGCAGCGGCTGCGGGAGCCGCAGTAGGCGCAGCGGTTGCGGGCGCGGCAACAGGTGCGGGAGCTGCTGCTTGGATGATTTGAGGTGCCACGTCGCCGTTCTTGCGAGTGAGGCGGAGCTTGAAGCCTTCCTCCTCTAGTTCAAATTCGGAGAGCTCCGAACGTTTCATCAAGTCGACTACTTGCTTTATTGCTTTTAGGTCCAAGGTGTTTCCTTTGTTAGGCGTTAATAAGTGAAGTGAGATCTTGTATTTCCGATCCAGAGGATCTGTATGCGAAAATAGTTATAGAGGTATCTAAGTGTAGCTTTTCAGAAGGTGCAATGCCTTTGTTGCCTATTTGGTTTCGCTTTGAACGCGCATTTTTGGTGTTCTCGTCGCGGAACTCGATTTTCTGCCAGTTTTTCTTTCTTGCTCGATTTAGTGATGCGTTACTCAATTAGTCCAACGGTCGCTCTACTGGAAACTGTCTTTCATCTACAAGCTGTCTTCATTCTATGCCGAAGGCCGAAATGCTCATTATGCCTACCTCTGAAGAAGTTGAAACTCTCGTGATCGAATCAGTGCGCTTATTAGCCGAAGATTTTGATCTAGCCGCCTTGCAGCAGCCAAACTCGGCATCTGCTCTGTATGGAAATGAAGGAGTGCTCGATAGTATGGCACTGGTTAATTTGATCGCGGACATTGAGGATGCAGTTTCTGAGAAGTTCGGCGCTTCAATTACACTCGCCGATGAGAAAGCTATGAGCGCGCGCCAGTCTCCGTTCTTAAATGTAAAAACCCTTAGTCAAGCGGTTTTAGAGAGAATCGGCTCATGAAACAGATTGTTATCACAGGCACGCGTAAGGGGATCGGTCGATCTTTAGCGGAACATTATTTAGCTTTGGGCTGGGGCGTGATTGGTTGCAGTCGTGGCGAGCCCTCAATTGAGCATGCTCAGTATCGCCACTATTCAGTGGACGTGAGCGATGAGGTGGCGGTCATTGAAATGGCGCGTGATGTTAAGCGACAATTCGGTGAGGTGGATGTTTTGTTAAACAATGCGGGCATCGCTTCGATGAACCACTGTTTGCTAACTCCTGGTTCGACAGTAAATAGTATATTGCAGACGAACGTTGTCGGCACATTTTTATTTTGCCGCGAGTTTGCAAAGCTCATGCGCAAGGCCGAGCAACCGCGAATCGTGAACTTTACAACCGTGGCACACCCGTTGAATTTGGAAGGTGAGGCGATTTACGCGGCTAGTAAGGCAGCAGTAGAGAGCTTGACTCGAATTATGGCGCGTGAATTGGCAGAGCTGGGCATTACCGTAAATGCGGTCGGACCCACCCCTGTGTTGACAGATCTGATTAAGGGCGTCTCCTCCGAAAAAATGGATGCCTTGCTAGCGCGGCAAGCGATTCCACGTTATGGAAAGCCAGAAGATGTGATCAATGCTGTCGATTTCTTCATCCGTCCAGAAAGTGATTTTATTACGGGGCAAGTGCTTTATTTAGGTGGAGTGACGTAAGTTGTGAGCTGGATTGATCGCCAGTTTGCTGAGTTTGAGGATCGGGTAGCGTGCCATGAGGCCGGACGCCTGTGGACATATTCTGACTTTCTTGCTGAGGTCGATCGCTTTACCGAATTATTGGCTCCAGCAGTAGGCTCAAAGCCAGTCGTGATTGCAATTCATATGCAGGGCACGCTATTAGCGCTCGCAGCGATGCTTGCCGTGGCACGTCTAAAACAAGTTGCCCTGCCGCTTTCACCTCAGGCGACTTTAGCTGAACGGCTTGAGCAGCAGGGCATTGCTGGTGCATGCTTTGTGTTGACTGAGCAGGGGCTGGATTCGACGCAACTCAGTAGGGCGTCATCAAAATGGTTTGGCGAGCTGGCGAAACGTGAGCATGCAGGCCTCGTCTTGTTTAGTAGCGGCACCAGCGGTGAGCCGAAGGGGATGCTGCATGATTTAGATGCTTTGCTAGACCGCTATCGCACGGTGCGCCCCCGCGGAGACCGGACTGTGCAGTTGCTATTGGCCGATCATATCGGTGGGCTTGATTCGGCGTTTCGCACTTTATTTGCGGGTTCGACCTTGGTTGTGCCAGAAGCCCGCACTGCAGTCGCAGTGGGTGAAGCGATTCAGCAGCATCGAGTGAATATACTGCCTGCATCGCCGACGTTTTTAAATCTCATGTTGCTCGCGCATGTGCCAGAGAAATTTGATTGTTCGAGCCTCGAGGTCGTTGCATACGGTGCGGAGCCGATGCCGGAAGGACTGCTCGCTCGATTGATCGAGGCATTTCCCAAGGTTTCACTTCAGCAGAAGTTTGGCACGAGTGAGACGGGTGCCATTCGTATCAAGAGCCAGTGCACCGGTAGTTTGTTTTTCAAAATCGAGGATTCTGGTGTGGAGTGGCGTATCGAGAATGAGGAGTTGTGGCTGAAGACCAGTTCACGGATATTGGGCTACTTAAATGCGGACGAGTCATCCTTGGAGGCCGATGGTTGGTATCGAACTGGCGACCTGGTTGAGGTGGCGGATGGTGGTTACATACGAATCATTGGGCGCCGTAGTGAACTCATTAATATCGGTGGTCAAAAAGTGCATCCCGCTGAGATTGAGCAGGTGGTCGCCGAGATTGATGGCGTTGATGCGTGCGCTGTCTTTGGTCAGCCCGCTCCCGTAACGGGGAGTATGGTGGCATGTGTGATTGTGACGACTGTCGATCGAGACCTGCGCTCATGGAAGCGCATGGTGCGGAACCATTGTCGGGGCAAATTAGCTGATTGGAAAATCCCTGTATCCATTGAATTGCGCGATGAGTTGTCGCTGACTGATCGTTTGAAGCGCGCATAGCATTCATCTCCCTAAAATGGGCTTTCACTTTTGCGTGATCCTATGCATCGTCACTCTTATGGCAAAATCCAGTTTTAACCATGTTCAAATCGGCGGGGTCGTTACCTGTGTGCCGCCGCTTGAAAAATGTATCGATGATGAATTGGAGTTGTTCGGTGGGAATGCGAAGCAAATCGCCCGTTTAAAGAAAACGATAGGCTTGGATCGCCGTCGCGTCGTGGAGTCCGGGACGACGGCTGCGGATCTCTCTGAAACCGCTGCAAAGCGCTTGCTTGAGCAGGCTGGGCTCACGCCCGATGCAGTGGATGCGCTCATTTTTGTGACGCAGACACCCGATTACGCCCAGCCATGTAATGCTGCAGTTCTACATGGGCGTTTAGATTTACCTAAAAGCTGCGCGGCTTTAGACGTCAACTTAGGCTGTTCTGGTTATGTGTATGGGCTTTGGTTGGCGCACATGATGGTCAGCTCAGGTGGTTGTGAACGTGTCTTGTTGCTTGCGGGCGATACGATCAGTCGAATCGTGAATCCCAAAGATCGCGCTGTGGCACCTTTGTTTGGCGATGGCGGTAGTGCGACTTTAGTTCAGCGCAGTGAGTGCGCGAGTGCTGCGTGGTTCAGCCTCGAAACAGATGGTAAAGGTTTTGATAAGTTGATCGTTCCTGCTGGTGGTCAGCGCGCGCCAAGTTCTACGGAGACTCAAGTTGAAGTCACCGATGAGGCGGGTAATATTCGGTGCCAGGAAAACCTCTTTATGGATGGTGCGGAGATCTTTAACTTCTCTATCGTCGAGGAACCGAAAGCGGTGCGCGAATTAGTCGAGTATGCGGGTCTTGATATGGACGCGGTGGATTATTTTGTCTTTCACCAAGCGAATCGCTATATATTGACCAATATCGCGAAGCGCCTAAAAATCGATTTAGCAAAAGTTCCGATGCAAACTGTCGAACGCTATGGGAATCAGAGTTCAGCGTCGATCCCATCGGCGATGTGCGGTGAGTTGCATGATGCTTTACGTAGTGCTGATTCAACGCGAGTTTTATTGTCAGGATTTGGCGTTGGGCTCTCTTGGGCGAGCGTTATTTTGGATATTGCCGAACTGCCCGTTTGTGAAATCATTGAATATTCTAGCTGTAATTAGAACCTTGTTAGGCGCGCCGTGAGCAGGTATTAGTCTTTTAAATACACCCCATGAGTTTAGAAAAATTTGTAGAAGATTTCGAAGAGGCCGTCGAAGATGTCGAGCCTGGGTCATTAACCGCTCTCACAAAGTATCGAGAACTTGAAGCCTGGGATTCGCTAGCAGTTTTGACTGTCATCGCAATGGTCGATGCAGAATACGATGTGCGCCTTAAAGCAGAAATGCTGAAAGCTAACAACACCTTAGAAGCGCTGTATGCACAAGTGTGTGGATAAATTTAAATGATGACGACTGCAGCCAAATTCGAGAATCAACAGATACTAGTTGTTGGTGCGACTGGTGGGCTCGGGGCATCGATTGCGCGTCAACTGCAAGAGGAGGGTGCGCGTTTAATTCTAGCTGGCCGTGATACGGAAAAGTTGTCGGCATTGGTCAAGGATTTGGAGTGCGACTCAGTTGCCGTGGACTTGGCAAATGCCGAAGGCCGCGTTCAGTTGGTAGATGCAGTCGATGCGCTAGATGGCTTCGTCTATGCCGCCGGCGTGGCACCTATAGCGCCCGTGCGCTATCTCAAAGATGCAGATGTAGACAGTTGCTTGAACCTAAATGCTGCCGCGCCCTGGTTACTTGTTCGCGATTTACTGAAAAAGAAAAAGTTAAATTCAGGCGCGTCGATTGTGTGCTTATCGTCAGTTGCTGCGGGCCGAGGCACTGCTGGGTATTCGGCATATTCCGCTAGCAAAGCTGCACTGGAGGCATTTGTGCGCTGCCTAGCGCTTGAGATCGCACCGAAAGGAATGCGAGCAAATTGCATCGCACCAGGTATGATTGAGACCGACATGACCGAAGCAGCTGCGGAGCGAATTTCCGATGAAGCGCTCGCCGAACATTTAAAAGCTTATCCACTTGGAGTTGGAAAGCCTTCTGATGTGGCTGAGGCGACTTCATTTTTACTATCAGAAGCGTCCCGTTGGGTGACGGGGATTACCCTGTCAGTAGATGGTGGCTATTCGATCCACTAGTTGTCTTTAAGTTCTGATCCATTATGAAAAAACTGATTATTGTAGGCGCAGGAGGATTCGGTCGCGAAGTGTATGCGTGGGCAAAGCAGCATCCAGATTGTGGCCAGGTTTGGGAGCTCGCTGGTTTTCTTGACGATGATTTATCGGTTCTCGATGGCTATGATTATTCGGTCAATGTGCTTGGGCCTATTGAAGGGTATATGCCCGCGGAAGATGAAGTCTTTGTTTGTGCGATCGGTGCTCCTGAAATCAAAAAAAAGGTTTGTGAGTCTCTGCTAGCGAATGCGGCGACTTTTATCAATTTGGTCCATCCATCGGTTATCCTTGGTGAGAATATACGCTTGGGCGTCGGTGTTGTGCTTTGCCCGCGAGTGACGTTAACTGCGGATATTTCGATCGGCGACTTCGTGGCGATAAATTGTCACAGCAGTGCGGGGCACGATGTCACGATCGGTGCTTGGGCGACGATTAGCGGGCACTGTGATTTGACTGGGAATACCAGCTATGGCACGGGCGCGTTTCTAGCGACAGGTGTGCGGATTGCGCCGAGTAAATCTGTCGGCAAGCTCGCTTATGTGGGTGCTGGTTCTGTCGTGATCCGCTCAGTCAAGGATGGTCAAAAAGTCTTTGGTAACCCCGCTCGCGTGATCGCTTAGAGCGCGCTGCTTTGCTCGCTCTCAGAAAGACCGAGCTCAGATAGGCTTGCGAGGATCTCTTCAAAACCTGCGGTTTTTTTGAGTTGTTCGAGGCTCCGATTGCTTGATAGGCGAATGAAAAATTGCTCTTGGCGCAAGTCGAGTCCGTGCTCCTTGATATCGATGAGTGCACCGAAAATATTGTGACCGCCTTGCTGCTTGTAGCCAAAGGCGGTGCCACCTACTAAGTGCCAAAAGTAGACATTTTGTGCAGTGCCGTTCTTTTCATACACGCCAAATTCTGCGGGTTGGAATTCGGTATCTCCATTTTGAAAGGGCACGCTATATTCGCGGTCGGTGCAGGTCCATCCGTTTTGCACCCAGCAAGTGTCGGGGGTGTGTGCGCCTGCCCAGCGATAGGATGCTTTGCCTGGGCTCCAGTAGGCGATGTATAGACCAACGAAAGCATCGCCTTTTTCGAAGACGCGAAAGAGCGCATCGTCAAAATTCAGGAACTCGCTGATACGGGCGCTGGATTCTGGCGACTCCGCCATATCTAGGTCATTAATTTTCCATCCACTGAGTTCACTTGGGACGATCTCGGCAATTTGTTGGTGCAAGGTCGCTTCTGGGGGAGGCACAATGGTGAAGTAGCCACGCAGGCCGATGGCGGAAGCGAGCGTGATGAAGCCAACGATAAATAGGATCTTTTTCATAGCAAAGTGGAGAAGCAATATGCCTTGTTTGATGCGGTTCTCAAGTAAACAAGGCAGTATTTAAGTGAGTAGTTGGGGAAAATACGTATTATTCTATTCATGGTAGTGAGATCAACCCGCAATAGTCCTTGCGGCGCGTATTCTAAAAAAGCTATCCTGTAGGACTTTCTATGTCTCATCGTTTATCCAGTCGTGTCTATAATCCTGCCGCTTTAGAGGTGTGGTTTAGCAATGTCGGGCTGGATTGGGAGCAGGCGTTTTCAAGGGAAGTCATACGTCGTGGACGCGAAATCTACCTAAAAGGACAGATCTCAGGAATCGAACTGGCGAAAGAGGATGCGATTGTGCACTGCAAGTTTGCCCGCAAAGATACCTGCTACGCAGTGATTGATTGGACCTCTGATGGGCCAGAAGTGCGTTTTTCGGGAGAAGATCGTGACTTGGGGAAAGCCGTGGCTGTCGGCGGGCTTTATGAGATTGAGGAGCTGATTGCCGACGAGATCACGCCAATTGCATATGAGCCAAGTGGCTCAGCAGAAGCGCTTCCCGATGCACCTCAGGATAGTGAAGCCGAGGTCGAAGTCGTTGAAGAGCGGCCCGAGCGTAAACTGACACCACGACTGGAGGGATCCCAATCAGGGCTGCGTTTGACTGCCTATTGGACCAACGCTGATTTTTCAAAGGAAGCTGCATTTCGCAGCGATGAGCAACCGCTGATGAGTCTTGAGCGTGAGGCATTGGTGCGCTTGGCAGGGCGCGCGAAAGAAGCCGGTTTCCAATTCAGACGCGATTCGAACGATTATATACTGAGGGACTTTGAACGTATCGCGCCATTTTTTTCACATACACGGAAGCGCTGGGAAAGTATATTTGAATTTCTTGACCTTGATTATGAGGCGCAAGTCATGGCTGAAGGCGTGCGCCAAGTCAAAATTGTTGGACGAGTTGAGGCGGCTGAAGCGGAGACGATGCGAGTGGATTGGCGCTTCAAGTTGGGTAAGCGCTGGCTGGATCCAGAAGACGCTGAACGTATTGCAAAAGCAGGCCGCGGCACGCACATGGTGCCTGGTTTGGGGCTCGTGCGTATCCGTGACGACCAATCGGCGGCTTTGGCAGAGTGGCGGGTGGCCGCGGCCAATCATTCCGAGACGGCGCAAATCTGGCCACGTTATATGGTATTTTCACTTTTTGCGGAAAGGGGTGCGGAGCTAGATCTCGAAGAGGCATTGAAAGCATGGCGTGCGGCGACTGTTGAGCTCGTTGGCAAGCAAGCAGTCTTGCCCGACTTCTTGCGCCCTTACCAGGCTCAGGGCGTGCATTGGATGGCGAATTTGCGCAAGCAGGGCTGCCATGGTTTACTGGCGGATGAAATGGGTTTGGGTAAAACCTTGCAGGTGTTGACGCTTCTCGACGAGCACCCTTATGCAGATAAGAATAGTTTAATCGTCTGTCCGGCAAGTGTTGTTCCAGTCTGGGAGAGTGAAGCGAAAAAATGGTATCCAAAATTGAATACGCAGATACTTGGAAGTGTTGTGAATTTTGAGAATAATGAAGTGTCGATGCCGACGCTGTGGATTGCTAGCTACACACAGTTACGCCGACATAAGCATCAACTTGAGCAAGTCGGCTTTGGCTATGCAGTTCTCGATGAAGCGCAACAGATCAAAAATCCCGACGCAAAAGTCACGCAAGCTTGTTGCGCGATTAAGGCTGAGTGTCGTCTAGCACTGACTGGAACGCCGATCGAGAATCGCTTGTTGGACTTGTGGACACTCTTTCGTTTTCTGATGCCTGGTTTGTTGGGCACACGTCGTCGCTTTGAGCATGCCATCGAGGCGGAGAATGCTGAGCTGCGAGCGAGCTTTGAGGACCGACTGCGTCAGCAGGTTGCTCCGTTTATCCTGCGCCGGCAGAAAGATAAAGTCGGTAAAGATTTACCACCCAAGGTAGAGATGGACTTGATTTGTCCGATTACTGAGGTGCAAAAGCAGGTGTATGAACAACTGTTATCTCGTGGCAAAGAAACGCTGGGCGACGACTTACAATCAGCGATGCAGACGCAGTCGATGAACTTCTTTACCTTGCTTACGCGATTGCGCCAAGCCTGCTGTGATCCTGGATTGATACCAGACGTTGACGCAGACCTGAGTCAAAGCGGGAAAGTGCAGATGCTACTGACCCGCTTAGACGAAGGGCTTCAGGGGGATGGCGCGCGAAAGGTCGTTATATTTAGTCAGTTTTTACAATTGTTGAAGCGTTTGAAACCACTCATTCAAAAGGAGTTTCCGGAGGTCGCCTTGTTGGAGTTGAGCGGTGAGACTCGCAATCGAGCAAAGCCAGTAGAGACTTTCCAGAACACAAAGGGCCCTGCGGTGATTTTAGTCAGTTTACGCGCAGGCGGCACAGGCATTACACTGCACGCCGCGGATTATGTCTTTTTGCTCGACCCTTGGTGGAATCCCGCAGTGGAGAATCAGGCCGTCGATAGAGTGCACCGCATCGGTCAAGATCGCCGCGTTTTTGTCTATCGTATGATCACTCAAGGCACAATTGAAGAACGGATTCAGCATTTGAAAAAAGAGAAGCGTGAGCTCTTTGAAAATACACTTGGGCATTTAGGTAGTGCCAAAGATCTCGCAGAGCATTTTGGTGATCTCGAAGAATTGGCTAAGTTATTGCCACCAAAATAGGGAGGCTCCCTCCGTCTATTGGGGCGACCGCGCATCAAGCCTCCACGATTCGTTCTATTCGTGTAGACTTCTCATGCGCAGGCCCGAGTAAACTCGGACGCCACGTATACCATCTTGCATTCAACCACTAGCTGTTTGTCTTTACTTCAGATTTCGTAGCACTGATTTCTGTCAGTATTTTCGCCTTCTCATCTGTGGATCGCCACGGCACACTGCACCGCATGAAACAGACGACTTCACTTGAACTAAAGGACTTGGCATTTTTTGCGCGACACGGTGCGTTAGCAGAAGAGGCCAAGCTGGGCCAGCGTTTCAAGTTGGATGTGCGCTTAAAGTTAGTAGATGATCTCAGCTACGAGGATGATCGAATCGAGGATGCCGTTAATTACGCAGACGTCTATGAAGTGGTGAAGGACGTGTTTACTGGGTTTCGTTTTAATCTGCTCGAACGTGCGGCGGAAGTCATTGCCACAGAGATTCTCGAACGCTTCGAAAAAGTCGTTGAAGTCTCGGTTAACGTGAAAAAGCCATCCGTGCCAGTGGATTGTATTTGTGAGTATTTCGCGGCGGAGGTCACACGATGCCGATAGCTTACTTAGCGCTTGGTAGTAATCTTGGAGATCGTTTTGCGCAGATGCGTGCGGCGCTGGTTGCACTGGAAAGGCAGTATTCGTTACGCGTCCTTGCCAGTAGTTCGGTGTATGAAAACCGAGCAGTCGGTATGAATGATGCCGATGATTTCTTAAATGCGGTCGTCTCGGTGGAGACCGAGCTTGAGCCGGAGGCTTTGCTGGATGCCTGTCTGTCAGTGGAGAATCAATTGGGACGTGTGCGCACTGGAGTGTGGGCACCGCGCACGATCGATCTCGATGTCTTGGCGTATGCGAATCGATCGATTCAAACTGAGCGTTTACAGATTCCGCATCCACGAATTACCGAGCGTGATTTTGTGGCTCAGCCGCTCAGTGAGGTGGCGCCTGGTCTCGTGGTTTTCGGCAAACGGATCGAGGCGATTGTCGCCGCATTACCGTCGGTCGATTTGAAGCGAATGTCTGAATCACTTAGGAATGCATGATTCGGGATACCGCACAATCTGAAGGGCACATACTAAGTGACCTCATTTGGAGGGCGTTGCTTTGTCAACGCAACGGAAGCGCCTAAATCGATCGTAGCATCGGCGGTTGCGACGGAGCGCAACCCACCAGGATCTCACTGCATTTCTTCTTTAGGTAGTGCTATTCGAGAAGCAGTGGCGCTAGCAAAATCATACATTTTGAAAAAGTATATTTTTAGGCGAAGGTCGAAGCGCTCGGACTACTTATTCAAATTTTCGGCGGTTTCTTGTTCCAGGCGCTTGATGTATTCCGAGACGTTGCAGGTGAGCATACGTGTGCTGCCAGGGGAGACTTCGAGAACCTTGGTGACGACTCCATCGAGGAAGGCGCGGTCGTGACTGACTAGAATGACAGTGCCTTCGTAAAGATTGATGGCTTCCTGCAGCACTTCCTTAGACTTGATGTCCAAGTGATTGGTTGGTTCGTCAAGAATCATACAATTACAAGGGTGCATGAGCATCTTAGCGAGAGCGACGCGATTCTTTTCACCTCCAGAGAGAACGGAGGTTTTCTTTAGGGCTTCGTCGCCAGAGAATAGAAGTGCGCCTAGAGCACCACGAGGGTTGGCGTCGTCGTTGCCGATGGCGGCTTTTTCGACCTCTTCGAGCACTGTGTTTTCGGGGTCGAGCTCTTCGGCTTGCGACTGTGCAAAGTAACCCAGCACGGTGTTGAGGCCTTTTTCGACTGTGCCGCTTTGGTAGGGTTCGGTGCCAGCCATGATGCGGGCGAGGGTAGACTTACCCGCGCCGTTGACACCGACCACCGCGATGCGGTCGCCTTTGTCGATGCGAAGGTTGAGTCCGTTAAAAATTACATTGTCGTCGTAAGCTTTGTGAAGATCGGTGATGGTGATCACCTTGGCGCTGGCTGGAGGAGACTTTGGAAAACGAAAGAACATCTTCTTCTCATCGCGTGGGATGGTGATAAGCTCCATTTTTTCCAAGGCCTTAATGCGACTCTGCACCATGCTGGCCTTCTTGACGTTAGAGCGGAAACGATTGATCCAGTCTTTGACCTCTTTAATCTCTTTTTGTTGGTTGGCGTATGCTTTGCGCAGCGTTTCTAGGCGCTTGTCACTTTCTTTGACGTAGTAACTGTAGTTGCCCTTAAAGCTGTTGAGGTTGCCGAGTTTGAGTTCAATCGTGCGATTGGTCACTTCGTCGAGGAAGGCTCGGTCGTGAGAAATGACGATGAGAGCCCCTTGGTAGTGCTTTAGGTATTGCTCCACCCAGTTTTGCGAAACGATGTCCAAGTGGTTAGTCGGTTCGTCGAGGATGATTAGGCTCGGGTTTTGTAGAAGCAACTTAGCAAGTGCGATACGCATCTGCCAGCCGCCTGAGAACTCGCCAGTATCACGCTCGAAGTCTGTTTGCTTGAAGCCCATGCCGAGCAAAATACGCTCGATTCGGGATTTCATTTTACCTGGTTCATGGTCTTCAAGTTGTTGCTCCCATTCACCGATAGTGTCGATCAGTTCGTAGTATTCTTCGGCCTCGGTATCCATGTTGAGCAGTTGTTCGTCGGCCTGTTCGATCTTTTTCTGCAGACTGAGGACATCGCCAAAGGCACTTTCGGCTTCGGCGAAGAGGGTCTTGCCTGATACCGAGATCCCGTCTTGCGGGAGGTAGCCGACACTTGCGTAATCTGGCTTATCTATAGAGCCACCGTCGGGTTCAATTTCTCCCATAAGCATGCGCAGAAGCGTCGTTTTACCCGAGCCGTTAGAGCCAACGAGAGCGATGCGGTCATGCGCATTGATGACACAGTTGATGCCGTTAAAGAGAACCTTCTTGCCGAAGTTGTGAGTGACTTGATTGATTGTGATCATTTGAGAAAGGAAGTGGGAAGTCGGAATGCAGGAGTCAGAGCACTCTAGAATCGGACTTTTGAAAGAGACTCGAAGTAGTCGAATGTTGTAAAGCGCGGGAAATAAACAAGCTCTAGCTTCAGATGCAAAGGAAAAGGAGACCCTAGGCATATGAACGCAAAAAAAGCCCGGGCATTGCTGCGCCGGGCTTTTGATAAAATACAGGCTAGGAATTAGATCTCGCGAGAGTCGTCATCTTTTTTCGGGCCTTTTTTGTCGCCCTTTTTACCTTTGCGTTTTTCTGCCGCTGCTTTGAGTTCCTCCTTGGTGATTTCGCCGTCGCCGTTGCTATCGATTTCGTCGAAACGCTCTAGTAAGCGCTCTCCGGCTTCATCTTTTGAGAGAGAACCGTTACCATCGGTATCCATTTCATCGAATCGTTCACCCTTATCGCCACCTTTGCGGCGCTCGCGCATCTTCTTTTCAGCTTTTGCGAATTCCTTTTTAGTGATTTCACCGTCGCCGTCTGCATCGATCTTATCGAAGAGCTTTTTGAGTGGGCCTTTGGCTTCTTCTTTGGAAACGCCGCCGCTGTTATCAGTATCGAGGCGTTGAATGAGTTGCCCTGGGTTCGGGCGTTCGCCTCCTCTGCCTTCCCGTTCGCCGTCGCCGCTAGGCTTAGCTTGAGAGATTGCAGGGATGATTGCAGTGGCGATGAGTGCAAGTAGGATATTTTTTGTTTTCATTATTTGTATTGGATTTGAATTTTTCATTACGCGGCGTCGTTGCCTGCTTGATTTTCTAATCGCGGCTGATTGGGGAAAGTTTCAGCAGGGCAATATAATGTAGATGTTTCATTTGAACATGCCGAGGTTGCGCTCCCGTGGCTTGTCATCTAGGGAGCTACGCAAGCACAAGTAGATAGCCGCCCACAATCAGGCAAATGATGATAGTGAGTCCGAGAGCAACCCAGAGGGCGCTACGCACGCCATGGCGTTCATCGAAATTACAATGAGCAGCAATGGGCAGCGTGGCACGTGTGGTGAGCACACGACCTAAGCGTGCGGAGATCAGCGTGCGCCCATTGACTGCCCAGCCTGACGCATCCAATAGTGGAGCGAGTGTGCGTTTACGTAGTTTAAGCCAAGCAATGACCATTGATGGGAACGAAATCATGAGCACTACACCAATGATGACGAGTGGGAGTTCCCACCAGGTAAGTGCCTTCATCGTGTTAAAGAGTGAGGCGAGTCCTGCGCCAACGGCACCGAGTGCGATGCCTCCTGCAGCGAGCATTCCAGCCACGCCACCCATGGACGTATTGTTTGAATCGGACTTTTTGGAACTGCTGTCGCTTGCGACTCCTTCAATGCCCGTTTCCATTTGCTTCTGCATCGCTTTGTCGCGGCTGACTGCCCATTTTTCGAGCTTGTCGCCGATAAAACGTCCGACACGCATATAGGGCATTAGGAATGCCTCACGAATGCTGATCGGGTTTTCGATCAGGCGCACGATGGTGGTGTCCCATAGTAAGCCTTTTCGGTCGCGAAAGATCCCATTTCGGCCGACGATTAAGTTTGCGGAATCACCCGCAGAGAAGACGGCCGCGATGTGGAATTTTTTCGGGGAATCTTTGCGACGGCATTCGCAATAAGCGACAAATGCGCGTGAAAGGGTTGCCAGCACGGTGTGCTTTGCGGGGTCGGCAACGCGTAAGCAGAGGCTGCATTCGCGCCCATCTAGATAGAGTTCACCGGCTTGAAAGATCGCGTGCTTAGACTCGTCGTAAAACTCACTGAAGTTGACAAAATTGTTGAGCACTTGAATCAGGTCACGATGGAAACGGGCGAGTTTTTCGACACCATCCACTGCTTTCATTTGTGGAGCCAAGGCTTCATCTTCTGCCAGTAGTGCGCCGACTTGCTCGTGCAGATCGGACGCTAGTATTTCACGAACTCGCAGGATCTTCAGTTTTTCGACACCAGTCTCTGGCTTCGCTTGGCGCCATATTCGATAGGCGGCAAAGCGAGCTTTCACTTGCTGCCACTCTTCGATTTCGAGGCTGTCGCCGGGACCGATGCCAAGCGGGCGAATCACTTTCTCGCATAGAGCTTGCATGCGAACTTTCCACTCTGGATTGATGCCAGATATGACTGACATGCTTGAGCCGGGGCTAACTTTAGCGAGTGGGAGTTGCTCAATGTCATCGCGTTTCTTCGAGAAATCCTCTGCCGCGATTTGTTTATACAGCGCGACGTCTCGATTCAGTGGGTCTTGTGCGCGGATATCAAATTCCGCGAGTTGGCAACGTGCGAAGAAGTCGTCGACCTTTCTTTCGACTGCGATGAAATGAGTGAACGCATCAGGAGTGGCATCTCCTAGAGGAAAGACATCGTCACCTTTGCTGGAATCGATTTCTCCTTGAGTCCACCATGCTTCGTAGGTGCTGAGTTCGCTAAAAAAGGCGTCGAGCTTTGTCCGCGTGATGCCTGGCTCGCCACTGCGATCGATTTCTGCGCCGAGGCACTCGATGATTTCTCCGATCAGTTGTTGAACGGTGACATCGTCGGTCGCGTCTTTGGCGATGACGCCATCACCATTGAGGCGTGATTGGCCGTAAATTTTATCTGTATTTGCCGCTTGTTCGACCGAGATGTGTGTGGCATCCGCAGCACCCATATTGGCGAGGATTTGCTTCGCCGAAGCGAGTAATTTTTCGCCTTCTGGATCGCTGTGATTGATTGCTGCCAGAGGGAGGTCGCCCCCTTTAAAGAGCGATTCTGGTTGCGCGAGGCGAGTCATTGTCCAGTTCACTGCGGTGAGCATTTCTTCGATACGCACACGTTCATCGGCATCGAAGTCGATGAGTGAGAGCGTGCGGCGGTCGATTTCAAGATCGTTTACTGGGCAACTCAAGGCGACCCAAAGCTTGGGGTCTAAGGTGTTGAGCTGCTTGAGGTCTTCAACGGTGTTGAGCTCTGCTTGGAAGATGCCACCCATTCGTTTAAAGTTCCAAGGGTGTGATCCGCTGAAGATGGGTTTGATATTCATTGGTTCCAATTGATAGACGGCGCAGGGAACAATTCAAACTTTATACGTTTGTGAGGGCATGTTAACTTGAATAGTTTAGATGACAAAACTTATGAAACCTTCTGTTGAAATTGAATATTGCCCAGGTTGTCGTTGGCTTTTGCGAGCGAGTTGGACAGCGCAGGAATTGTTGACGACTTTTGAGGCCGAGCTGGGCGCTGTGACCTTACGCCCATCTGAGATCGGTGGCACCTTTCGCGTTACCGTCGATGGTGTGCAGGTCTGGGATCGTAAGACCGCTGGTCGTTTTCCTGAGATGAAAGAGCTGAAGCAAGCAGTGCGCGATCAGATTGCTCCCGAGCGGAATCTCGGGCATAGCGATACCGAGGAACGGCAAGGGGAGGCGTAATTTATGTCTAATACCATTTCTAATACTGTTCTTGAAGCAGCCAAAACTCTATCCGATGCGGTGGATGCTTTAGATTTTGCACCTCCCACAACGCACATTTATAATCCTTTGACCTACGCTTGGGCGGGGCACCGTAGCTACATTGAGCAGCATGCTAATTCGCACAAGAAGGTTATCTTCATGGGGATGAATCCCGGGCCATTTGGCATGGCTCAATGTGGCGTGCCTTTTGGAGAGATCGATCTCGTGCGCGATTGGGTCGGTGTGTATGAGTTGATCGGTAAACCAGATCATGAACACCCGAAACGGTTGATCGAAGGCTTTGCGTGTTCGCGTAGCGAAGTGAGTGGCCGGCGTTTATGGGGCACTTTTAGAGAGCGCTACCCAAGCGCGGAGGATTTTTTTGCAGATCATTTCGTGGCGAATTACTGCCCACTGGTTTTTATGGAAGAAAGTGGTCGTAACCGCACGCCTGATAAATTGCCAGCGGCTGAAGTCGAAGCGCTCTATGCTGTGTGTGACGCGCATTTACGTAGTTTGGTCACGAGTTTAAAACCAGACTGGGTGATTGGTGTCGGTGCGTTTGCTGAAGGGCGGGCGAAGATTGCCTTGAAAGGAAGCAGTGTGAAGATCGGTCGAATCTTGCACCCCAGCCCGGCAAGTCCGGCAGCAAATCGCGGTTGGGGAGAGCAGGCGACAAAGCAACTGGAGGCGCTAGGCATTTGGTAGGCGCAGTCTGACAGACTTGTGAACGTTCAACGTCGAACGTCGAATGCGCTTAGGTGTAGGGGATTCACTGGTGAAGACCGCGGTGGAAGGGGGCAGAGCACTGGGGGCGTCACAAGGAAACTACCTCAAGAATGTCCGAAAGCGTAAGCTTTTGGTTTGTAGTCTTCCCCTATTTTTGTAGCCGAAAGCGTAAGCTTTTGGTTTGTCGCAGACTCATTCATCATTGGACGTTCGATGTTGGAGGTTCAACGTTCACCAGTTCACACGTTCCAAGAACAGCTTTCACGACTTCGCCCATTTTTTCGTAGTCAAGGCGGTCCCAAGTGTCGCCAGCTTTGTGGTATTCTTTGTTTCGATAGAAGGCCGTATCGGAGACCATTGCGGCGTCGTAGCCGAACTCCCAATAATTGCGATGGTCGGAGAAGTCGATGCCTGGGATATTGGTTGGTGCTGCGATGGAATAGACATCGATTTCACCCGCACCTTTCATTTTAGATTTTACGGTTTTGATGTAGTCGCGTTGCTCGAGTTTGCCAATGACTGCGATGAAGTCGCCGGTGTTTGGGTATAGAACATTAAAGAGGGGGGATGGATACTGTTGAGAACCAAGTGTGTCGTCGTAATAACCGATCATTTCGAGCACGATCACACCGAGGATCTCGGTGCCTTCTTCTGCAGTGGCTTTTGCATGGTAATAACTACCCATACGCTTGGTCGCAAAGAATGGCGGCTCTTCGAGTGTATAGGCGACGAGTTCGACCGTGTGGCTTGGTGGGTGTTGACCGTATACGTAAGCGAGCTCAATGAGGCCTGCGACACCACTGGCATTGTCATCGGCTCCGGGAGTATCGCCGTGTGAATCGTAGTGTGCCCCGATGATTTGTCGCGGTCCAGTCTCCGGACCATAGAAGCAGCGAATGTTGTAGTAAGTGGATCCACTGATCGTGAATGATTGCCGCAGAACACGTCCGCCAGCTTTAGTGAAGTGATCTTCGATGTAGGCCGCCGACTTGTTTAGGTTCTCCGTGTGACGGAAACTTCGTGGATGGAAGTCGATAGAGAGGGTTTTGACCACCGTTTGCATGCGGTCGGTGTCGACTTTGATTGTGACCGCGTCATTGGCGCTTACAGTTGGTTGGGCCAAGTAGAGCCAGATCGGGAAAAGCACGACGGCTACACCGATGGATACGTTGCGGATAAATTTGAGGAATTTTTTGAGCATGGTTGTGGGCTATCTGATTTGTAGCTTGGCAAATAGTGGCAAGTGGTCGGAGCCGACTGTAGGTCCGGTGTTTCTATTTACTGTAGAGATGCGTCGGGATCGTGGCGATGGGATAAGCAGACAGGAGTGTCTGTTTCACGTTTTGCTAAATGCGTGGTTTGAGAATAAGCACGCCATCGTGGGCCTCGGCGATTTCGCGCATGATATTGGCGAAGCGGGTGTTGCCTTGTGGGGCGCCGAGTTGGAAGGGACTGATGAGTGTCGGGAAGCCGACGGCGCTGATTGAAACGGACCGCTTGCCTGTGTTTGGGTTGCGCGGGTTGAGGCGGTCGAGCTTGATGAGGAAGCTTTGAGTCGAGCCTTGGAAGTCGTCGCCAATTACGTAGAGGCTCATCTTGTCGTTGGCTTGGAGTCTTGGTTTTAAATCACGAATCGCATTGCGAACTCCAGGTTCGGGGTCACTGACGCTTAGCATCGGGTAACGTAATATATTTTGCAGTGCTTGCTGGCGCAGGCCAGGCTTGTCGGGTAGCCAGATGCCACGGCGATTGCCGATCATGTAGTTCCCGCTTGTATCTAGAAATTGAATACTGCGCACTTCGGGTAAGCTGTCGAGTAACTCGCGGATCTGTTCGATCACCCCGTAGTGAAGTTGCTTTGTGAGTTGGTTGCGCATGCTGCCAGAGGTATCGATAACGAAAGCGACATGCGTGGCATCTGCAGGAAGTCCGATGGGGGGGAGGTTTTCGTGCTCGAAGCTTTGCAGGAGTCGGTTGGCCTCAGCGGCCGCTTGCTCGGCGGTGCTTAAGTTCGCTTTGCGGCTGTCGAACTCCTGCTGGAGATCTGCGAGTTGCGACTCCATTTCTTGGATGAGTGACAGAATACGTTGACGCTCTTGACTGGTGACTTCGCTGTTGAGTGCTGCTTCGAGGATGGATGCTTTGCTGGCAATGTCAGCTTCGAGCATAGCGAGTTGCTCGCGCATGGCTTCGAGAGTCGGCACATCGACTTCGCTTTCTACTCCCGCCTTACCTGAACCAATGGAGAGGATGAATAACAATAGAATCGCCCCAAACCCACAGCATAGGCAGTCGAGAAAGGAGAGGCTGAATACCTCGATAGGGCGACGTTTGATCATTTCAAAATGTTAGCTTTCAGTATTTCAGCTTTCAGTATTTCAGCTTTTTCTAAAGCGCTGGCCAGTCGTTGTCGGGGATGAGTGTGATGCCATTGGTGCGACCACTGAGTTTCCAGAATAGACCGGCGGCGGAGGGGTCGCCTTCGAAGGGGAAGAGGATGGCGTTGAAAGGGAAATTTGGGCGCGTATTCATCGCGCTGTTGAAGAGTTGCACTCGGTTGGCTTCGGAGAGTAGGTGTCCGCTTGGTGCGGGTGCTGTGGGTAAGCCATCGCCGATAAGTAGTAGGCTGCTGGCACGTTCTTTGAGCTGTTTTACTTGTTGGAGTGCATTCGCTAGGTCGGCACCGCCTTTAGCTTCGAGTGAGTCGAGGCGATCTAAAAAGGTGAGCAGTGCATTATTGTCGTAGGGGTCGATGTAGGGGTTCGACTGACTGCCGGTGAGTGGAGTGCTGCGTTCGTTCATCTGAAATACGGCAACTAGAGTGCCCTTTGGGATGGCAGCCAGCACGGCCCGAGTTGCGGCCTTTGCTCGGAGCCACTTTTCGGAGGTGGCACCTTGCCCATTTTGGATCAATGCAATGGCCTCTTTTGCGTTGGCACCGAGCATACTGCCAGAGCTTTCGAGTAGAATGACGGCTCTAGGCCCACGTAGTTGGAGTCCTGATAGATAGCTTTGATCTGCAGATGGGCGATCGAGTGCGGCGGCTTGTTGTGGTGCTTGCTCTTTCGTTTCGAGCGCTTTCAGTGCTTCCGCTTGATCTTCAATGGCTTTGGCTAGTCGCTCTTGTTCGGCACCGAGCTGTGCGATGCTGGTGGCATTGGTGTCGGGCTGAGGGTCGAGTGTAGAGATGTCTTTATCGAGTGATTTTTGCTTGGCCTCGGCTTCTTCGATCGCGGCTTGCAGGGTTTCAAGTGCCTCTGATGATTGGCTCGCCTCGGTATCGCTTAGGGTGATTTGTTTCTTTGCGGTCAGTATAAACAGCAAAAGCACAGCGCCAAAGCCACAGCAAATGCAGTCCATAAAGGACAGTGCAGAGCTTTGAGCTTCACGACGTTTTTTCATGAGTTACGATATGCGGGATGGGAAAATGCGTCGGTCAGACACTCTTGTCTGATTCTTTCTTCGTCTCAGTTTCGGGCGTTCTCGCTTCCACGCTCGGCGTATCTGCTGTCTGCGCTTCATTGTCGCGATCGAAAAGTTTGTCGAGAAGTTGCTCACGGCAAAAGGTTTGTAGGCGTAGGATGAGCCCTTCTTGGCCACCTTGGAGCAAGTGGATGAGCAACATGAGCACAATGCTGATGAACAAGGCAACAAGGGTAGAGTTGAAGGCGACGCCGAGCGCGCTAGTGACTCCTGAAATATCGCCCTGAAGCGCTTCATCCGCACGTTGTAGAGCGACGCCGATGCCGCGCACGGTGCCAATGAAGCCAATCGACGGGATCGCCCAGACGAGATAGCGCAGCATCGACAGTTCGCTTTCCTGCTGTTCGGCGGCAACTTCCAAGCGCCCCATAATGGTTTCTGTGGCCTCGGGCACACTGCCAGTCATGTGGTAACGCTCCAAGCCTCGCGCCATGACATAAGGGAGTATTTTATTTTTCAGGTCTGGAGCTTGGCTCTTCACCTCAAACTGGTCAGCAAGTTTACCCGCTCTTTCGCGAGTGATGCTTTTTGCTCCATCCAGAAGGTCTATTTCAGGGTCGGATTCGAGTCCTTCGCTTTCGGGAGCGAAGCGCCCAAGGGTTTTCGCCTCATGATTGAGTAGGATGAATTTATAGACTAGAATCATCAGCCCCCAGAGTAGTAGCGAAAGGCAAATTTGCTGTTCGTAGTCTTTGAGTATGATGAAGATGCTTGCAGAATCAGAGCCGCCATCGACGCCGATGGTTTGTCCGAGTGCAGCTTCGTATGCTTGTGGGCGAATCAGCACGCCATAAATGACGCCGACAAATATGAAGGAGGCGATCAGCCCCATGCTGAAAATGAGACCTTTGACTGAAAAGAGGCCGCGTTCGGGATTTCGTAAACTCATAGTGGGAAAAGTGGGCAGTGCTTAGTTGATAGTGGTCAGAATGAGACGATTTGTTCCAGATGCAAAATACAAATGAAGCTCAGAACGAGCGCTTCACCAGGCGAAATGGCCTTTTTCATTGCGCATTAGGGGTTTCGCGCTTCTGTCTTCTACCTCCTAAATTCTAATTTCTCATATATTATGGCAAAAGATTGGCTCGAAGGCATTGAAGAAGAATATGACGTAGTGGTCATCGGCTCCGGCTTAGGCGGACTCACTGGCGCGAACTACCTCGCGAAGAATGGACATAAAGTGTTGTTGCTCGAGCATCACTATCAGTTTGGCGGCTTGGCAACCTGGTTTAAGCGTCCGGGTGGACATATCTTTGATATTTCCCTTCATGGCTTTCCCTATGGTATGGTGAAGTCCTGCCGTAAGTATTGGACTAAGGAGATCGCGGATTCGATCCACCAGCTCAAGGATGTGCGTTTTATCAATCCACAGATGAACGTGTGGACGACCTTCGAGCGCGAGGATTTTACCAATATCTTGGTCAATGACTTCAAGGTGGAGCGTGAGAAGGTGGAAGCTTTCTACGATCACCTGCGCGCAATGAATTTCTACGACGACAACACCCAGACCACGGGAGAGATGTTTGAAGAATTCTTCCCTGGTCGCACCGATGTGCACCGTCTGTTGATGGAGCCGATTTCCTATGCCAACGGTTCGCACATTGATGATCCAGCGATCACCTACGGTATCGTGTTTTCGAACTTTATGAGCAAGGGTGTCTTCACCTTCCAAGGTGGCACCGATACATTGATCAAGAAGATGGTCGCGGAGCTAAAGAAAAACGGCTGCGAGATCCGTAAGTGCGCACTTGTTGAAGGCGTCGATGTCGAAGACGGTAAAGTTGTCGGCGTGCGCGTGAAGAGCCAGAATACCGGCGACGAAGAATTTCCAACCCGCACGGTTCGCTGTAAGGCAGTGCTTTCCAATGCGAATGTTCGCAACACCATACAGTATCTCGTGGGCGAAGATAAATTCCCCGCTGAGTTTGTTGAAGAGGTGAAAGCCGTGCGTAACAACACCAGTTCCTGCCAGGTCTACATGGGCATCAAGAAGGGTGAAACTATTCCGAACATCGGCGACCTCGTATTCACTTCAAAAGCACCCGAGTATACCATCGACGAGCTCACTTCGATTAAGACCAGCAGTCATACCTTCTCGGTTTATTATCCGGAAACACGTCCACATCTTTCGCAAGATCGCTACACGGTGGTTGCCTCGCTTAACGCGAAATGGGACGAGTGGGCCAGCTTGACTGATGAGGAATACGCAGCCGAAAAAGCCCGCATGTGCGAAGAGTGCGTCAGCAGCTTAGAAACGTTCATTCCGGGCGTGCGGGATAAGATTGATCACATTGAAGCAGCGACTCCGCGCACGGTGAACTATTACACTAAGTCGATGCACGGCACGTCGTTTGGCACCAAATTTGAAGGCTTGAAGGTCTCCATGGAGCTCTCGGAAAAGATCGAAGGTCTTTATCACGCAGGCTCTGTCGGCATCATCATGTCCGGCTGGCTCGGCACGATGAACTACGGCGTCATCACCGCCAACAAGATGGACAAATGGCTCTACGAGAAGGCGAAGGGGTAGGGGTAGGGGCTTTGCTCGCGAAGACCGCGTTGCTCTGAGGCAGGAATGCACTCAACCCAGTTCACCGCGATTTAACCGCTCGTTTACCTTCGGTCACTAGAGTTGCTACGCCATCTACGGCAGGCCTCGGCCGCGGAGGTCGGAAATAGATTGCTTACTGCACAATAAGCGAGTTTCGGCACAACCGAATAAGCGAATTATCGCACGCCTTCGAATCGGTCCTTTTGCAGGGAATGAAACAACTGCTTACCTACGTCTTGACTAAAAGCCAGAAAGCTGGAAAGCTGGCTTTATGAAAACTACGCTTGATTTACCGGAACCGCTGGTGCGTGAGATGAAGCTGCGGGCTGTCCAAGAGGGACGAAAGCTGAAGGATGTTGCCGCCGAAGTCTTCCGTGCGGGGCTGCGTGCACCAAAGGCTAGCACGGGTAAAAAAGCCTACACGCAGAAACTGGAAACGCCGATTTTCGCTTGCGAGGAATCGAAGGCGCGTGCACCTCACATGAGCGTGACCGAGCTTCTACAGCTGGAGCAAAGTGCTCAGGCCGAGGAGGACGCAAACCGTGTCGGCTAAACTCTATGATGTAAATATATGGGTCGCGTTGTCTTTTCAGACGCACCCCGCTCATGCTGAAGCAAAAGTTGCCTTTGAGTCGGCCACTAGTGAAGCGCCTGCGGTTTTTTGCCGCGCGACGCAGCAATCCTTTCTCCGACTGGTCACGACGCTAGCTATCCAGAAGTGCTACGGAAGTGAACGTATCGGCAACACGCTCGCATGGGATCGCTGGAAGTATCTCGCTGCCATGCCGCAAGTCTTGTTCCTCGGTGAACCGCCCGGTCTGCAAACGCACTGGTCAGCTTACGCACAATCCGAATTGCCTGCACCCAAGCGATGGATGGACGCCTACCTCGCCGCTTTTGCCCGAGCTTATGGAATTTCTCTGCTGACTTTGGATAACGATTTTCTGGATTTTGAAGCGCTTGATGTTCAAGTGTTGTCTGTGGAGTAAGCATTGAACATTGAACATTGAATGGTGAATTAGCCAACGTTTGGGCATCCTTCATTCAGCATTGAGCGTTCGAAGTTGGACGTTCGATGTTCCCATCATCATGTCTGGCTGGCTTGGCACGATGAGTTGCGCCAACAAGATGGGAAAATGGCTCATTGATTTTTTTCAGATTGTTGGGTAAGTTCCTATCTTCTCCTTGAGCTTACATATGCGTCGTTTTTCTCTATTTTATTTATTGTTTGTTTTTTTCGTGCCTGTTTTTGCGGTGCCTGAAACTTGGGAGCCCGTTGCGACTGTGAATGGGTGTCATGGTCGGCATGAAGCGGCGATGGTGACTCTAAATGATCGCTTGTATTTGATTGGTGGGCGTAAAGTGAAGCCGGTGGATGAATACAATCCGAAAACGAAGCAGTGGACTGCTTTGGCAAAGCCTCCGCTTGAGATGCACCATTTTCAAGCGGTTGTTGTTGGGGAGCGTATTGCGATTATCGGTGCGTTTACGGGGAAGTATCCACGTGAGACGCCAGTGCCTAATATTTGGTTTTTCGACCCCGTTCAGAATGTTTGGGAGATGGGGCCAGAGATTCCGCAGGAGCGCCGTCGCGGTAGTGCGGGAGTGGTGAAGGACGGCGATGATATTTATATCGTATGTGGGATTGTTGACGGGCATTGGGCAGACTATGTGCCTTGGCTGGATCATTGGAATAGCCGAACTGGGGAGTGGACGGTGTTGCCCGACGCGCCGCGGCCACGAGATCATTTTCACGCGGCGATGATTGATGGAAAAATTGTGGCCGCAGGCGGGCGGACTAGTAGTGCGGCGACGAAGCAGGTCTTTAATTTAACCATCCCCGAAGTGGATGCGTTTGATGTGAACACGCAGCAATGGGTGACTTTACGAGAGCCTTTGCCGACGCAGCGAGCGGGCACCATGGCAGTTGCGTATGATGACACGCTTTTGGTTGTCGGGGGTGAAAAAGGAAAGGGGCCGGCGCATCGCGAAGTGGAAGCGTTCTCTTTTGAAGATGAAAAATGGCATACCTGCACGCCCTTAAAAGTCGGTCGCCATGGTGGCGGGTTGAGCATGATCGGCAGCAAACTGTATGTTGCCTCTGGGAGCGCTCGCCGCGGTGGTGGTCCTGAGCTGGATACTCTAGAAAGTCTCGATTGGGAGGATCTGGGATTGCCAGATCAGCACTAAGTGCTGAGAAGAGTGTCGCACACTCGTTGCCCGGTTTTTCGATGGTGCGGGTAGACGGAATCGAACCGACGACCTCTGCGTGGAAGGCAGATGTTTTACCTCTAAACTATACCCGCGTTTATCGAAGCGCGTAAAATGGCGTGATCTTTGCGGGTGGGTCAAGACAGGATTTCGGAAAAGTGATTCAGCGATAAGTGGTCAGCGGTGCGAGGTCAGCGGTTTGGGATACTGTGTGCGATATGCGGGATGGGGCTGATTTTCGTCTTCCATGTCTGCGTATTAGGCTACATTAAAGTGAGCATTTAATATAAATACTTCTTAACCCATTAATTTGAACATATGATACGTGCACTAGGGCGTTCGGCTTTGACGGTTGTTTCCGAGCTAGGAGAGATGAGTCTCTTCAGCATGGCGGCTCTGCGTGGCTTTGTGGTGCAGCGTCATCGTTTGGCTAAGTTGGTCACTGCTATTCATGAGATAGGTGTTCGGTGTTTGCCGATTGTGTTTACCGTCGGCCTTTTTACGGGCTTGGTGATGGGATTGCAGCTCTACTATACTTTGGTGCGCTTGGGGGCAGAAGCCGCGCTTGGCGATGCGGTGGGGCTGTCTATTGTGCGTGAATTGGGGCCAGTGCTCACGGCTTTGATGGTCGTTGGGCAAGCGGGTTCGGCACTGGCTTCGGAGCTGGGCATTCAGCGAAATGATGAACAGATCGATGCCTTGCAAACGATGGGGGTCGATTCGAAGGGCTATCTTGTGGGCGCGCGTTTGGTTGCGGCGGTGTTGTGCTTCCCCATGCTAACAGCGATTTTTGATTTGGTGGGTATTTTTGGTGGCTATTTGACGGGTTCGGTGCTCCTGGGAGTGGATGCTGGCGTGTATTGGCACCATATCGAGAGTAGCATCGGCTGGGACGATGTCTCGGGCGGCTTCATTAAGGCGCTGGCTTTTGGTTTTATCACGATCTCGATCTGTGCTTATCGCGGCTACAATACGCATCGAAAGGCGTCGTTTCCGGGAGTGCGTGGTGTGAGTGAATCGGCGACACGCGCCGTAGTATGGTCCAGCGTCAGCGTGCTGGCAGCGGATTATTTAATCACTTCTTTTTTGATCTAATGGACGAAGTATTTTTAAAGATTCGTGGATTGAAGAAGCACTTTGGTTCGAACCGTGTGTTGGATGGTGTCGATCTGGATGTGGCGCGTGCGTCGGTCACTACGATCATTGGTAAGAGCGGTATCGGTAAATCGGTGTTGTTGAAATGCCTTGCTAATTTGTTGACCCCAGACGCTGGTGCAATCGAGCTGGAGGGGCAGCCGATTGCGAAGAGTCGCCAAAGTTCGGATCGGGAGGCGGGTGTTTCCTTTAGCTACATGTTTCAGAACAATGCTTTGTTTGATTCGATGACGGCAGCCGATAATGTGGCGTTGCCTTTAGTGGAAGCTTCGAAGATTAAGCGTGCTGAGATTCGCGATCAAGTCGCCGAGATGTTGGCACACCTTGAGCTGACGGATTCTGCGCAGCGTTACCCAGGGGAGCTGTCTGGCGGGATGAAGAAACGTGTGGCCCTGGCACGTGCATTGATCACCAAGCCTCAATTAGTGCTGTTTGACGAGCCGACAACTGGGCTCGACCCAGAGCGTAAGTTTGGGGTGTTTGAAATGATTGCGGACTACCGAGAGCGTTTTGGATTTACCGCGCTTTTGGTGAGCCACGACATCCCTGAAGTTTTTGAGATTAGCGATAAGGTGGCTTGGTTGGATGAAGGGATTATCAAGTTCTTTGGTCCGCCGTCGGAATTAAATGAAGATGCGGAATCTGCCTTGTCAGGATTTTTAAATAAAGCGAACTACGGGCGTAAGTCGAACGTTTAAGGAGAGAGGGTAGTATTTATGAATAATCGAAAGATCGAATTTTTAGTCGGGAGCTTCGTATTGGTTGGGCTCATTGCGGTGCTCTACCTAGCGATTCAAATCGGGAGTGCCCGTTTTTTTGGGGGTGATAGCTACGAACTGGAAGCACGTTTCAGTAGCGCGAGTGGAGTGAATGCCGGAAGTCGCATCGAAATTGCGGGCGTGCGTGTGGGCACAGTCAAAGAGGTCGTGTTGAATGATGATTTCTTTGCAATCGCTACTTTAGAGCTGCCCAATACGCTACAGTTGGACGATGATACCATTGCTTCGGTCAAGACTGCTGGGTTGATTGGTGACCGCTACATCAATTTGCTGCCAGGCGGTTCTGGCTTTGTATTGGAGCCAGGTGATATGATTGTGGATACGGAATCCGCTTTAGATATCGAAAGCTTGATTAGCCGTTTTGCGCTCGGAGGCATTGACGAAGAGCAAGAATAGCCTATTGATATCGTCAGAATGAAAAAGATCTTCTCAGTTTTTCTATGTGTAGTGTTGGGCTTTTCGAGCGTCTTAGCCGCAGCGACGAAGCCCGCAGATAAACTCATGCAGACAGTGCGCGGTGCGCTTGATCTCGTCTATGGCGATTGCTGTGTAGAATCAACTATCGAGCATAAGCAGGCGAAGGTTCGTGAATTGATTGAGTCGAATTACGATATGACGATTTTGATTCGTCGTGCCATTGGGCGCAACTGGAATAAGATGAGTGCCGATGAGCAAGCACAAGTTTTAGAGTTGGTGAAGCAATTGGTCGTGAAAGCTTATGTTAAAGGCCTGGAAGGTAAGAGCCGCCCAGAGGTTACTTTTGATACAACCCTTCAAGTCTCATCAAAGCGTATCGAAATACCGTCTACGGTCGTCCTTGATGGTGAGCCGATTCGAGTTCTTTATCGTATGGGTTTGATGGGTGCAGACTGGCAACTTTTTGATATTGTCGCAGAAGATGTCAGTGTGGTCTCGAACTATCGCCAACAATTTGATGATCATTTTCGTAAGGAGAATGGCGCCGCTCTGATTACTAAGTTAGAAGAACTCCTGAAAAAAGATAAGCTTGATGAAAACATTGAATTCTAAACTACCTTTCTACGTGCTGATGGCTGCCCTTATGGGTGCGAGTGCACAACCTGTGATTGCGCAAAGTGATGCAGATCTCTATGGCGACGATGTCGTGACGGCAGGCGCAGTGGATGATCCCCTTGAGTCCATCAATCGTGTGACTTTTAGTGTCAACGACTTCATTTACCTCAATGTTTTTGAGCCGGTCGCCGACGCCTATACGTTTATCACGCCAGATCCGGTGGAAGAAGGTGCGACGAATTTTTTCAGAAACTTGAAGTATCCAGTTCGCTTGGCGGCTAATCTTTTACAGGGTCGCCTCGATGGTGCTTGGGTTGAAACCGGCCGTTTTGCGATCAACACCACTTTTGGAGTTGCGGGTGTTTTCACTCCTGCCGATTCCGTCGACGGCTTCGAGCCGATTCCAGCGGAAGACATCGGTCAAGTGCTTGGTGCATGGGGAGTCAGTGATGGACCTTATTTAGTTTTGCCGCTACTCGGTCCCTCCAATTTGCGTGACCTTGGTGGTCTTGTCGGTGACCGTGCCGTGGATCCCCTGAGCCAGCCTTTTGCTGTGAATGAAAGTTGGAACTGGGAATGGCGCTTGGCGCTTTCCGCAACCGACGTGATTACTAGCAGCCCGACAATTATCGAGCGCTACAAGCAGTTGAAGGGTGGTTCAATCGATCCATACAGTTCGATGAAGAACGGCTATACTCAGTTCCGCAACGCGGCTATCAAGGAGTAATTAGATTTTTAATTGATTCAAAAAGGTGGCTTTCACGAGTCGCCTTTTTTGTGGCCCTTTGTCAAGTAAAGGGCTGCACGCTACGGCTCTCAATCAGCGATGGGGTCTAGCCCCAGCCGCTTTCGCTCGTTCGCGTGCTTGGGTTTATTTTTGGACCAGTATTCACTATTCATGATACGATCTTTTAGGACCGCGGTCGTGGTTCCTCCTGGGCTGGTTTCACTCCATTGGGTGATGATGTGCGGGAAGGCCTCCTTGAAATGAATCGTGAGCGTGCGCTTGAGGTTAGGGTAAGTGACGCTGTAGGTGAACTCCTGTTTTTTCTGTTTGAGTGATCCTATGGCATCAGCGGCTTCAATGGGTTTATGGGCAAAGCTTGTGTAGAGCGCACCTGGGATGCATCGAAATGACCCTTGTGGTAGGCGCTTGGGATCGAGTCGTAGTCGGGTCCATAGCTCGTCTTCGAGCCATGCGTCTCCCACCTTAAAGGAGCGGTCGCCTTTCTGTTGAAAGTAGGAACGGAGCTCTATGCGCCAACCATCCTCCGAGCGGTTGACCTGTTGAAAGACTTGACCGCACCAGTCTTGGATCGAGGTCGTTGTTTTCAAGGCGTGCGGATAGGTATCGAGCTCAATAGGACTAAAGGTGCTCGTCATCGTTCGGTAGCTGTAAAGGCCGGTGTTGAACGTGCGAAGTGCGTTGAGTTTGAGCACATCTGCGGATAGGCCTTTGCCGTATTCATGCTTTACATGCTGATCGGTGAGAAACGGCTCGGTCACAAAAATGAATTCCGCATGCCCGCGATGTTGTTCGCCGTAGCGAGATTGGTTCAGTTCATAGCGGTTGATTTCTGCACCATTAAACCAGAAATCTCTGATCGTAAGCAGGTCTGCGGCATGACTCACCAATGAAGTGCATAAAAGTAGAACCAAGCCTTGAGGATAGATTTGCATCCCATGAACCTAGAGTCTCTTGATGATGGATCAAGTGGATGATTCGATTCTTTAAAAGAATGCTTTTGCTCTGTGCAGAATGTATCCTATCCTCTCACGCTCATGAATATTTCCGCCGCAGACTTAGAACTGATTGAAAAGTATAATCGCCCGGGGCCTCGCTATACGAGTTATCCGCCGGCGAATCATTTCAAAGAGTATGCAGATGTTGCACCATTGCTCGCCTCGGTTGAAAAGGGCGATGCGCCACTGTCGCTGTATTTCCACCTGCCCTTCTGTGAAACACTTTGTTGGTTTTGCGGCTGCCACACGATCACGACACTCGACCATGATCGTGGAGATGATTATTTAGATCTGCTGGAGAAAGAGTTGGCGATCTTTTCAAAACATGTGCCCGAGGGACGCAAGGCGGGGCAGCTACACTTTGGCGGAGGCACGCCGAATTTCTTTCGACCAGAGCAGATTGATCGCTTGGCGGCGATGATAGATCGTCATTTCACATTCCTCGACAATGCGGAGAAGTCGGTCGAGCTCGATCCGCGTCGTTTAACACCTGCGCATATCGAAGCCTTTGCACGCATGGGCATCACGCGTGCCTCATTCGGAGTGCAGGACTGCAACGAAGACGTGCAGAAGGCGATACATCGCATCCAACCACAATCGATGAATATCGAGGCGATGGAAACCTTGCGTGCCAATGGCTTCGAATCCGTAAACATGGATTTGATCTACGGCTTGCCAAAGCAGTCGCCAGAGAGCTTTTCGGAAACACTCGATCAGGTGCTGGAGCTGAAACCTGACCGTTTTGCGATTTTTAACTATGCGCATGTGCCGTGGATGAAGCCCGCGCAAAAGTTGCTAGAGCGTCATGGCCTGCCTTCTGCCGAAACTAAGCTGGAGCTCTTACGTCTGTGCATTGAGCGCCTCACCGCGGAAGGTTATGTTTACATCGGCATGGATCATTTCGCTTTGCCAGATGATGAGCTGGTCAAAGCTCAGCGCGAGCAGACATTGCAACGGAATTTTCAAGGCTACAGCACCCGTGCCGGTGTGGAAATTTGCGGCTTTGGTATTTCCAGTATTTCGCAGGGCGGCGTCGGCTTTCGCCAGAATGTAAAGGATTTGGAGGCCTATCGTGGCTATCTCGCGAAGGGTGAGTTGCCCGTCAACAAAGGCTACGAGTATACAGAGGAAGATAAACTGCGTGGCGATATTATCATGCGCTTGATGTGCGACCTTTCTTTAGATTTCGGGGCCATGTCGGAAAAGTGGTCGATCGATTTTCGCGAGCATTTTGCAGAAGCCTTGGAACAATTACATGAGCCCGCAGCCGACGGATTGATTATCTGGACCGATCGCGGATTCGAGGTGACCGAGCGTGGGCGCCTCTTTGTGCGCAATCTTGCGATGTGTTTTGATGCCTATTTGGAGCCCGCTGTTGAGGGGCGCTATTCCAAAACGGTTTAATGCAGAAAGGAGTTGGCACCAGCGAAGTAAATCGGTAGCGGCGGCTCTCCCGACCGCCACAGACCCCAGCTGATGTTCGGTGAGTGGTGGCAACGTGCTGTTGCCAGATATTAGCGATTTTCATTGGTAGCTAGAGCTGCTTATTTTCTTGTGACAGAGTTGACTGATTTTCATCAATTTCGTTTAAGTCACGGTTTTCATTGCAATTCTGCGACAAGGAAATTAACTCCGCCGCTTTCCTATGAAGATACTAGTCGCAGACCGCATTTCTCCCATTGGTGTTGATTTATTTAAAGCTGAAGCAGGCTTTGAAGTGATCGAGGCCTATGGCTCCTCTCCTGAGCAGATCCTTGAGCTCGTTAAGGACGTCGACGCCATCGCGCTCCGTTCCGATACACGCGTGACCGCTGAAGTTGTTGCTGCAGCGCCCAAACTCAAGGTTGTCGGCCGTGCAGGTGTGGGTGTGGACAACATCGATATCGAAGCGTGCACCGACCGTGGTGTGATCGTGATGAATACGCCGACTGGTAACACCTTGGCGACTGCTGAGCTGACCTTTACGCACATGCTCGCTGGCACACGCCCGATCGTGCAAGCCTCTGCAAGTATGACTGCAGGTCGCTGGGACCGCAAACTTTATACAGGCTCCGAGCTCAATGGTAAGACACTTGGTATCCTAGGCATGGGGCGTATCGGCGCTGAAGTCGCTAAGCGCGCACAAGCGTTCAACATGGAGGTGCTTGGATACGACCCGTATTTGACCGAGTCGCGTGCAAAGGCGCTTGGCGTGAAGCAAGCAACACTTGACGAAGTGATCGAGAACGCTGACTACATTACAACGCACATGCCATTGACTAAGGACACGAAGCACATGCTCAACGCAGACGCCTTTAGCCGTATGAAGGACGGCGTTCGCGTCTTCAATTGTGCACGTGGCGGAATCATCGATGAGGCAGCACTCATCGAAGCATTGAAGTCTGGCAAAGTCGCTGCTGCGGGCCTCGACGTATATGAAGACGAGCCACCTGCGGAAGACAGTCCGCTTCGTAGTATCGAAAACCTTGTGCTCACGCCACACCTTGGTGCATCTACGCAGGAGGCCCAAGAAAATGTCGGTATCGACGTGGCCAAGCAAATGGTCGAGGCCCTCAAGGGGGAAATGGTGCGCAACGCGCTCAATATGCCATCACTCGATCCTAAGGTGCTGGCTCAACTCGCTCCTTACATGACGCTCGGCGAAAAGCTCGGCACCTTCTCTCAGCAACTCGCTCCAGAAGGCGTCGAAAAGATCACCATTCGCTACTTTGGCAAGATCACTGAACTCGACACTCTGCCACTGACTTATGCGATCCAACGCGGCTACTTGCGTGAGATCTCTGAAAACGTAAACGATGTGAATGCGCCGAAGAAGATCGAGCGCCTCGGCATCGAGACCGAACAGGTCAAGAGCTCTGCACACGCTGAATTTACTGAACTCGTCGAAGTTCAAGTCTCCTGCAAGGGTGGCAAGACACGCACCATCGGTGGCACACTTGTCGGTAAAAACCAAAACCCACGTATTGTCACAATTGATGGACATGGAGTAGAGGTGAATACCGACGCCACACTGCTCGTGTTGAAGAACAAGGACGTCCCTGGTATCGTTGGTTTCATCGGCGTCACACTCGGTGAAGACAATATCAATATCGCCAATATGTCGCTCAGTCGCGATAAGGGTGAAGGTTTTGCCGTTTCTGTTTTCGAACTTGATAGCGTGCCGTCTGAGGCCTGCGCCAAGAAGATCACGGATCACGCTGCGATCGAAAAGTATCGTGTGATTAAACTCTAAGCTTTGCTTCGAGTTTAGAATTCAGAATTCATAATACAGGAGTCAGCAAAGTGCTGGCTCCTTTTTTGGGGGTAGGGTTCGATATCCTTATCGAACCGATCACTTTTGAGTCTCGGCACGTTAGGGATAACGTGCCGAGCCAATTGATTGCTGTTATAAATAATCTGGCGTAATCCTTCTGAATTCTGAATTCTATCTCCTGTGTCCTTAACGTATATTATCCTCGTTTCTCTTGTCGGCTATTTCCTTGGTGCGATCAGTTTCGCCGTGCTTGTCGCGAAAAGTAAGGGAGTCGATATATTTAAAGAAGGCAGTGGTAACCCCGGTGCGACCAACGTGAAGCGGGTGCTGGGCTCTAAGTGTGGCAATGCAGTGTTTATCTGCGATGCTCTGAAGGGCCTCATCGCAGCGCTTTGGCCACGCTTGGTATTTGAAGGAGAGTTGGGGCTCAAGTTGGCGGTGCTTGGTTTGGTCGCTGCGATTATAGGACATAGTTTCTCTGTCTTTTTGAAGTTCCGTGGCGGTAAAGGCGTTGCGACGACCATGGGCGGGCTTATGGCAATTATGCCGTTGGTTTTAGTGATCGGTTTGTTGGTCTGGGCGATTTGCTTCTACAGCACTAAGATTGTCGCGCTTGCGTCGATTTTGTTTGGAGTGAGCTTGCCGATTGCAGCATTTGGCTTATATGGCACGAGCGATCCGCGTTTTACTTTAGGAGTGGTTCTGGGTGCTTTGATCGTGGTGCGCCACCGTTCCAATATAGCTCGGATGTTTGCTGGGCAGGAAAACAGCTTTAAAAAGTAGCCGGTGTGCTCACCCCTGTAGCTTAGGAAGCCATCTACAATATCTGGTTATTGGGGAGCGATTGCCGAACGATTGTAGGGCGCGAACTTGTTCGATGCCACGCATATCA